>ERZ832973.652-NODE-652-length-38107-cov-36.285925_pt1 | contig 38107 bp, 61 predicted proteins | sample MGYA00519950_ERZ832973 | MGnify/ENA primary metagenome ERZ832973 (study PRJEB31850, sample SAMEA3708734) | human gut metagenome | biome: human gut; feature: human-associated habitat; material: faeces | place: China | collected 2014 ... | reverse complement strand
GATATTTCCGATGAATATCTGCTGAAACTAAGAATCGTCCGCGTTGAAGTATCCGATGGTGTTTGTAACTTACTAGAATACTTGACACAAAGGGACATTCAGACGAAGAACAGTGGAGTCAACGTGAGATATCGTGGGAAACACCGATTCTTCAAGGGATTCAACGAATTTATAAAAGAAAAAACGAGAAGATGTGACAACGATTTTGAGAAAATCGAACGTCATGTCTTTTTTTGATGGAGTTATCCACAATTCTGTGGATAATAAAAAGGACAACCGCCTGGAAGCATTGGTTTTTAGCCATTTGTGAGCGGTTGTCCTTTTCAAAATATTTGATTGATTGGTTGTAAGATAATTATAGCAAGTACAAGGTGCTGTGTAAATAGCTCTAGCGTTATAACGTGGCGTTACTGCGTTACAGATTTTTGACATGTATTTTGAACGTGTTCTCCAAAAGCCTTGAAAAATGGGCGTTACAAGAAAAACATATCAAAAGAAATGGCGTTACAGAGCGTTACTGGTTCCGCTAATTCAAGAGAAAAAACGGATTTAATCAATAAGACAAAATTGCACATTACTAATGAGTATGTCTGATTGACCTATTTTAGCGGATTTCTTGCATATTTAAGGAAAATGATTCCCTAAAAACCAATAAGACAAAAATATCTAGATTTATGGGTTATAAATAACCCATAAGAAATAAAAAAATTAAGCAATTTCATCTATGCCATTTCCGGATCTGGAAATTGATGATGTTACTTCCGCTTCTTTTGATTTCTGTGTGCGATTGTATTTCATTTGTGCAATCATGAGAAGCTCTTCCTGATCCTCTTCGGACATTCCATGAAAGAGTTCCAGAAGTCTTCGATCTGATTCTCCGATACCGGATAATTTTATCTTCTCCGTTTCAGGAGATTTTCCGGTCAACATCCAGTCTATAGAACAATCTAATATTTCCGACAGTTGCGCCAAAGTGGCAGCAGCTGGCAATCTGTTTCCTCTCTCAATATCACTCATGTTTCCTGATGATATTCCTGCTCTTTCCTTTATTTCAAGCTGTGTGAGCTTCAGCTCTTTTCTACGTTCTTTTATTCTAGTACCTATTGATTGAATATCCAATTCCATGAATACCTCCATTCTCCTAATTCGAGTACATAAATCACCTATAGCGGAGAAAAAGTGTTGACATTCTCCGATATAGGAGATATACTTGATTTAGGGTTAAAAATAAACCAATCCAAAAATAACATATCCCAGTGATTTCTACAATCACAAAACAGTCGTTCGACTTAGGAAATTCTTCCGTGAGAGGGAGCTCTACCAAGTTAAAAACAGCCGGGACTTCCCTCCCTTCTACTTACGAACGTACAGTGTACGTCCAGTTTCATCCTTTATAGTGATAGTGCTGATGCCTGTACTTTGCGAGAACGCATCAGCCAATGTCTCAAAGACATGACCTTCATCACAGTTGCCCTGACAAAGGAGAGACGAAATGATGATAGTTAATTCAATCGTCAAAATGGATGTCCTGGCTGCTTTTATATTTTAACACAGACAACAGGGGGATGCTACAAAAATGAAAACAGAAGAGATGTGTGCATCCTGTGTACACAACGGATACTGTCCAGGAACTTATAAGAAAGATCATTGGTGCGGTAACTGAACAAACAGGGAGGCGGTAAAAGTTGATTATAGCAGACAACAGCATGGAAGCATTGGTATGTCTGAAGGAAAGAATCGACAATGAATTAGAGAACGTAAGAGAAAAGAGCATAGAACTTCAGGAGCAGGAAATCGAACTCCAAAGGGAATCTGATGCACTTGAAGAAATGATTGAAAGTGCGGAGGTGGAATATCAATGAAAAATGGAAAGCTCCCGACACGGAATCAGAAGATCATGATGAAGTCCCACGGACTTGATTCAGAGAAGTATCTTGTGGTGAAAGATACCCAGGAGATGATGGAAGTGGTCGCAAGATCAGACCTGAAGAAACAGCAAATATATGGCACTAAGCCAAGAACAAGAAAGCTCTATAAAGCATAAATTGAAAGGTTGGTTGTATGGAAAACAAAGAAGATATTGTAAAGAGATTGAAGCTTCTGCTCATAGTAACCAGGGCAGGAAGTAATATCGCTGATCTGATTCTCACAGAGAATCAGTCGAAAGTGATTATCTTATTCAAGGCAGGCGGAACCAGGGAAGTGAACATTGATGGAGACTCCGGATATGCGATCATAATGGATGTGCTAAAGAAATTGTAACATGAAGGCGGTGATGGCATGAGGGCATCAAACAAGAGAAACTACTCGAAGCTTGGAAAACAGATCAAGAAGAAACTGATAGACAATGATATGACAGCTGCACAGTTGGCGGATGCGCTTGGTACCACGCCACAGTATCTGAATAAGATTCTTCATGGAGAGCGAAGCGGTGAGAAGTACATCGAGAAAATAAAACAATTATTAAACATAGCAGCATGAGAGGAGTGGAGAAATGGCGGATACATACGTGACACTCAACGAGGCTGCAGAACTGGAAGGTACAACTTATGCAACCATGCAGAGAAGGGTTCACAGAAATCCGGAGAAGTTTCTTATTACAAAGGAACAGAGGAAGACTGGTGGAAAGGAAATGACAATGGTGGCAATCTCATCCCTATCCAAAAAGGCAAGAACAGCCTGGAAGGAGAGGGAGAAGCTGAAAGCGGTTGCGGAAGCTCCGGTTCAGGAAGCAGATCAGGCGGAGGATACTCCGTGGTACGTTGAGGAAGACATTGACTGGTACATTGAAAATCACAAGAACGAATGGTACAAGGCTATGGAGTTAGGAAACCACATTCGGGAGTTCTTGGAATATGACGATAAGGGACGGACAGAGTTTGCAGAGAGCTTCGCACAGGAGAGACTTGGAAAAGGCAAGCGGACACTGTATCGGTACACCAAGAGTTATATGGAGGCTTCTGCATGGGCGGACAAGCTGCACAAGAAAGATGATGGAAATTATGATTTCTTCAAAGTGTTGTGCTTATGCCGTAAACCGAAGGAAGCAGGAACATTCCCAAGCTTCAAGCCAGAGGTTCGTCAGGCAATCAAGAACATATGGTTCAATGAAACCTTTGCACAGAACCAGGGTACAAGGGAAATGCTTTATGAAAAACTGGAAGCTCTAAAGAGCATCAATGGATGGGAGAAGATACCTTCCTATTCAGCGGTGGCAAGGTACATCTCACATCTGATGGATGATGAGAACATGAGAAATGCGTGGTACCTGGCAAGCCGTGGAGAGCGTGAATACAAAAACAAAGTCATGGTCAAGGGTGAAAGAAATACCAAAGACCTCAAGGTCATGCAGGTGGTCATGGGTGATGAACATACATTTGACTGTTGGGTGGCATATACGCATCCAAACGGAAAGGTGACAGCCATCAAGCCTCATCTTGTGGCATGGGTGGATATCAAGAGCAGGAGAATCATTGGAGATGTAATGTGTAAGGATGCGAACAGTGATATCCTGAAGGACTCTCTCCTAAAGATGCTCTATCACGATACCATGTGTGTTCCACAGTACATCTACATAGATAACGGTAAGGACTACACAGCAAAGAACATGACAGGTTATGCAAGAAATGACAGACAGAGGATGGAGTTTGACGATGCTACAAAAGGCTTCTACAAGTCCATTGGAATTGAAGATTATCACCGAGCTCTTCCATATTATGCATGGACAAAGGGACAGGTGGAGAGATTCTTTGGAACTGTCTGCAACAAGTTCACAAAATGGTTCAGCAGTTACACAGGAACACTCACCGGATCAAAGACATTTGCGAAGGTAGAAAAGGACATCAAGGGAATGCTAGAACGTGGAGAACTCCTGACGATGGAAGAGTTTTATGCGGAGTGGTCGAAATGGCTCAAGACAAGTTACGATGTCAAGAAACAGGGTGGACTTGTAAACCAGGGAGAAAAATATGTCACTCCAAAAAGCTGTTGGGACAATGCAGAAAAATACTTCAAGGCAGTTCCACCAAAGAGTTATGCAACACTGCTCATGATGAAGTCAGAGAGATGCTTCGTGAGAAATGTTGGAATTAAACTCAATGGATACACATTCAGATCAGATGAGCTGTGTGCATACATCAACAGTTATGTGGATGTGAAATATGATCCTCACGATATGGCAACCATCTATGTATTTAAGGATGGAAAGCAAGTGTGTGAAGCATATTCGCAGGAACTCATGGTTTTTGCATCAGAGAATGGTGTGGAACAACAGGCACTCAAGGAACATTTAGGTAGACAGAAGAGACAGCTTAAACGAGACAAAGAGATTCTCAAGGAAGCAAATGTTCCGTTTACAGAAATCAATGACCAGTTTGTGGGATTCACTCCTACTACTGGCGGAATAAATCTGATGATAGAAAAAGAGCCTGAAAAGAAAGCTTGTAAGGTTGTTCAGATACCACAGGACAATACATATAAGAATGGATTCAGGGCATCCAAGCCGGAAGCAGAGGATGAAGACAACGAGTACATCAACAGAAAAGCAGAGGAAGCTCTCAAGGCTTTAAGAGCGTTATAATCAAAATATTTGTCACAAGAAAGGTTGGTTGAATTATGGAAGCATTAGCACAGAACACTTATACAATGGAAAAACCGCTCAGCGAGCGTGTAATCGAAATTTTAAAAGAACTGAAAATGAACAAGGCAGAGCTTGCACTTAGAATGAATTTCTCAAGATCAGCAGTCAGCCAGTATCTGAATGGAAAGTACAATTCCAATCCTGAAGCACTGGAAGAGAAACTTACAGAATTTGTGAAGGAATATGAGGAGCATGTCAAAGCTGAAACAGGAGAGGGCATGTCTACCGGTGGAACAGTATCAGGAATCAAGCCGAAGATTGCATACTTTGAGTCAAGGGACTATATACAGACCATTGGTGTCTGCAAGTCCTGTCAGGAAAACATGGCACTTGGAATCATCGTTGCAAAATCAGGATATGGAAAGACTCACGCCCTGAAGAAATACTCAAAGATGCCAAGAGTTGCCTATATTGAATGTGATGACACTATGGCTTGTCGTGATCTGGTCGAGGCTATTGAGATTCAGATTGGAATGCCAAAGGGTTCCGGCGGAACAATATGGAGCAGAGTGAATCGGATCAGAGACTTCTTCAATGCAAATGAAGGATATCTTCTTATCATTGATGAAGCGGACAAGCTTATCAATAAATACACACAGAAGAAAATGGAAATCATCAGAGGAATCTTTGACCAGTCAGAGGTTGGAATAGTAATTGCAGGAGAGCCAAGACTGGAAGCAGAAATCAAAGGGAGCCTTGCACGTTTTGCGAACCGAATGGACTTCTATTATAAGCTGAAGGGATTGTCACAGCAGGAAGTGAAGGACTACCTGGAAGGATATGATGTGGATGATGCTGCCATGATGGAGTTTATCAGCAGAGCAACAAACACACAGACAGGATGCTTCAGACTCCTAGACAGAACTCTGAACAATGTGATCCGCATTCTGAAGGAGAGTGGACAGACACAGGTCACAATGAAAATTGTCAACCAGGCATCCAATATGATGATGTTGTAGAAGGTGGTGAGCATATTGAAGAAACAGATGTTTTTACTTGTTCTTACTGTATCAGCCATCATCATTCCATCTAAATCAACAGAGTGTGAACAGAGAGAACTGGAAGCAAGATATGAGTGCTGCATCGGAGTGGATGCAGACACCGAAGAAGTTGTGTCAGTTGCTCCAAGACCGGAATATGAACCTGATCCAATTCAGATTGATGCAGAGGACACATGGATTTCTGAAGAATATCAGTGGTACTGTGAGGAAATCGGGCAGATGTACAATATCTGTCCAGAGCTTCTCATGGCAATGATAGAGCAGGAGAGCTCAGGTGATCCTAAAGTGGCAAATGGAGCAGGAGACACAGGTCTCTTGCAGGTTAATGCAAAATGGCACAGAGACCGCATGGAGAAGCTTGGTGTCACTGATCTGACAGATGCCTATTCAAACATACTGGTGGCTACAGATTACCTTGCACAGCTGTTTGAAGAGGAAGGTGATGACCTTTATCTGGTACTGATGAAGTACAACATGAAGCATGACAGAGCAGAAGAACTGTATAACAGCGGAATCTATTCAGAATATGCAACCACGATATCACAGAGAGCATGGGAGCTTGAAGTGCTCCATGAACAGAAAGGAGATCAGCCATGAGAAGACGGATTGTTTTTGAAATCGAGGCGGAGGGTACAGAGAACATTATAGATTCCATCACAAAAATTATGATGGATAAGGTGGACTTGAACTGTGAGTTCAGCATCAGTCAGGAAATTGTTCCGGAAAGAATTTCCGAGAAGAAAGAGATACAGATTCCTGCATTCCTTCAGAACAGATGCATGAGTCAGCAGGAGAAGGGAATGAGAGAAGCCATTCATAAGGAACAGAGAGGAGTGAGTGTTCATGGCTAGTCCAACAATCAGGATGCTATGGGGACTTGCAAAGTCTCCGGAACTTTCAATGACAGATGAGGAGCTGCACCTTTTGGTGTCAGCTCACACAGGAAAAGACAGTATCAAGGCATTGAATAAGAGAGAACTTGGAACAATGGTTAGCGTTCTTCAGAATATGAAGGACTCATCATCCAAGGGAACCAGGAATAGACAGAGACAGACTGGAAACGTAGGTACAGAGAATCAGCGGAAGAAAATTTATAAGCTGACAGAGGAACTTGGATGGGACAAGAAGGCAAGAGTCAATGGACTCTGCAAGAAGATGTTCAAAGTATCAAGTGTGGAGTGGCTCAATTATCAGCAGTGTTCCAAACTGATTGAAGCATTGAAAAGCATGGTAGAAAGGGAAAAAGGAAAAGCATGAGCGAAGTGAAGAAAGTAATTAAGGTGTTCGAGGATGGAGCATATGAAGACGTAGAGCATGGAGTTCTGATTGGATGTAATGGAGATGATTTCAATCTTCAGTTTATGGATGTATCTCCAATGGATATGTGCAGGGCAGCAATTGGACTTGTGGAAGGAATAAAAAAGCTTGGGCTTGAAAAACTCATGGATGAGTTATCTTCCTTCTATGCTGACGAGGAAAAGCCGGAGGTAAAAATTCATGGAGAAGGAGAGTAGGCTTCTGATAGTCCTGAAGGAGGGCAAGGTTGAGTTCCGGGCAGAGAACACTGATATGGTGGAGCTTGCTACCATGTGCGGAGCATTAGAGCAGCTCATGGGTGTGGAAGCCATACGAAGAGGAAAGAGCCTGGATGATGTGAAAGACAGTATGCTTGATATTCACCTTGCAGCCATGCAGACTCTGACCGAACAGATCATCAGAGAGAAGGAGGAGAGTGATGGCATCTAAGAAGAAACCGATGACCAAAGCCGAGAAAAAGTTCCGGTCACAGATAAAAAAAGATATGCAAGAGAGAGGTATCCTTCCACCGGATAAGCCAAAGCTGAACAGAAAAAAATATATTGAAGAAGCTAGAAATGAGTGGAACGAAAAAGATAATGAATGCCATGTTTGGGAATCATATCTGCATGAAGCAATATGTTTGACTTTGGGATTGACGGACAGACAGAACAGAGCATCACCTGAAGCTGTTGGAGTAGCTAAGACACTGAAACTTGCTATTCGGCTGAAAGAGTTCCATGACAAGGTAAAAAAAGAAGGTAGAGATACCTACAAGATAGGAGAATACCTTGAGTATATTCAAGACATACTCGATGCGTAAGAAGGTGAGCAGATTGAAAAAAATCAGATACATCTGTGACAGATGTGGAGAAGAGATCATTGATGCAGGTACCAAGATAGTTCCCCACTATTTTGATATGACAACAGAAGACCTGACAAAGCCACTGTCAGGAGCAGCGGAGTCCATGCACTTCTGCATAGACTGCACCATGCACATTCTGGAAGAGATGCAGCCAATCAAAACTGAAGAGCAACCAGTGGAAAAACCAACTCCGGAGAAACCAAAGAAAAAGGAAAAGTCACTGGATGCAGGAAAGGTGATGGCTCTGCATCACGCAGGATGGGACAATGACAAGATAGCTGATGAAATGGGTGTTACTGCAAGACAAGTATATCAGTGCATCTATTATCAACAAAATAAAAAGAGCCTGGATCACATCCGGGAGAAGGAGGAACAGCCATGAAAAACGGATATAAGAAGCTGACGAGCCACGGCTCAATCAGTATTCCAGTAGCAATGAGAAGAGATATTGGTCTTCAGGGTGGAGACCCGATGGAAGTATCACAGTCAGGTGGAAATATTATCATCAGACCATATACTCCGAGATGTGTGTTCTGCGGTACCTCAGAAGGAGTACATAAGTTTGAGGGCAAGGGAATCTGTTCAGAATGCGCAGAGAAAGCTCTTGCAATCATGGAAGGAGGAAGTCACTAATGGCATTATATGCATATGCGGAGATGAATAATGCACAGCTGGTCACAGCAGCTGTGAAGTTCGATCAGGAACAGAAGGAATGCAAGAAGGAACTGGATGCAGTCAAAGCAGAGCTTCAGAGCAGAGGTCTTCAGATTATCGAAGACCGCAATGTGAAGTTCATCAAATTCTTTTCTTCAGATGGGAATGCTTCTGTTATGGACAGTCAGCAGATTGATGTACTGAATCCGGATAAGCTGAAAGAACTTCTTTCAGAAGGTATCTGGAAGGCAAAGGTAAAAGAAACAACAGAGACAAAGTACAAGTATGATTCCAAACTGGAACAGATGCTCAAGGCAATCTTCACTGGTGACTACACATTTGAGTACACCATTGAGGAGTTCATGGATGAGATGTCAGTGAAGCCCGATGAGAAACAAAAGAAGCTTCTTATCAAGAAACTGAAGGGTGACTATGTAAAAGACAAGCAGACACTTGTGAGCGTACTTGGGTATCAGAATGAGGATGCTGCTCCGGATTTTGATGTGGAGCTTTTCTATATATACAAGATCAAGAATGGAGAGCTTATCAAAGCATTCCTTCCGGAGGACTGTCTGGATCAGACGATTGAGGACATCAAGAAGTGCCTGATCGTTGACACAAAGACAAGCATTACTATTGATTATGACAAAGAATAGGAGGAAACAGTCATGAGCGAATTTTCAAGCGAAGCAAAGAAAGCAGGTCTTCAGGAACCGGAGAAGCCAGTGCCTGAAATGACAGAAGAGGAACTGAAAACATTCAGAACATCATTTGATCCTGACATGATGGGATTCGATGGAGCTGAAGGAGCAGATGAAGAGGAGGAGACAGAAGATGGCGAATAAACCACAGATTAACAAACTGATTTCAAAGGTCAACTTCAGCGATTCAAACAGATCAGCAGGTCAGATCAAGTACCTGGTAAAGCATTATGTAGGAGCTACTGGCGGAGCTGAAGCAAACTGCAAGTATTTCTATGATACATACAGAGGAGCATCCGCTCACTTTTTTGTAGGACACAATGGTGAGATATGGCAGTGCGTGGAAGAGAATGACACAGCATGGCACTGTGGAGCTAAATCCTATAAACACAGTGAGTGCAGAAATTCCAATTCAATCGGTGTTGAACTTTGTGTCAAAAAAGATAAGAATGGGAAATGGTACTACACAGAGAAAACAAAGAAAGCAGCCATTCAGCTGTTTGCTTATCTGATGGATAAGTATGGAATTGATGAAAGCCATGTGCTTCGTCATTTTGATGTCACTGGCAAGATATGCGGTGAGCCGGATGTTCGTTCCGAAAACAAGGTATGGAGCACATTCAAGAGTGCTATTTCATCTTATGGGAAGGGAGCTGCTTCCTCATCCAGTGGAAGCTCTTCAGGAAGCTCATCTTCAAACGGATCAGCAGCAACATCTTCAGGAGTTCCGTTCAAGATCAGGACAACGTGTGATGTATTAAACATCAGAGCAGGTGCAGGAACAGGGTTCAAAGTGAAAGGACAGATCAAAGAGACAGAAGCAAATAAAAATGTCTACACTATTGTGGAAGTCTCTAATGGATGGGGCAAGTTAAAGAGCAAAGCCGGATGGGTTTCACTGGCTTACACAAAAAAGGTATAGAGAGGTTGGTTTGAATGAATGATGAACTGTTAAATGAATTGATTGGTGAGACCAGGATGGAGGACATAGCGGAACGCTACCAGGAGATTGTGAAAATCGTTGGAGTTCAGAAGTTCTTGGAACTTAGCAATTATGCACGAGGCGATGAAATTTATTTTCCGAAGGTTGAGAACGTGGTCAGTCCTGCAAGGAACAGGCGAATCAAGAAAGAATTTAATGGTTCAAATGACAAGGAACTGGCGGACAAGTACAACCTGACCATCAAGCAGATATGGAACATCCTGAAGGATGAGCCACCTGTTGGTCAGATGACATTTGATGATCTGCTTAATGGGATGTAGGTTGCCGACATAACTGGTCAAGTGACACATTCAATGCATCAGCTAATTTGATGAGCGTGGAGACTCTACCGTCCCCACGCTTTTCTAAATCTTCAATAGTGCGGACTGAAACACCAGAGAGGCGTGACAACTCCGGAACTGACAGATTTTGTGACTTTCGTATTTCTCTAAGGTTCATAAGTGCCTCCTAAAAAAGAATGTGGTACAGTGCCACCAATAGAACGATTGGAAGCACAAACAGCAGGATACGGATGATGAGTCCAATGGACTCCTGGAATATTTTTTTCAATTCTTTCATGTTGTATTCTTGAGGGAATTGTGATATTTTAGTAGTAAAGGAAGGGGCTTTCGCCCCAACCTACTACTTTGTTAAAGAGTAGATGATGAAGAGTATCACACCGGCGAGTGAAGATATCTTCCAAGAGAGCTTGATGAGTTGGTCGAACAACTTGTTGAGCTCTTTTATTATCTCCGTCATCTCCTTGATTTTGTCCCTCAAGGGTATCACCTCCTTACAAGTATTATAATACCACGTATACACGTGGTTGTCAACGGAAAAATACCGATTTTATGCGGTTTTCTTAAGAAATTTCCCGGAAAATATTATCCAAAAATGCTTCCCCTAAACAGTCCAAACCAAACAACCTATAATCAGGTCATGACTTAAAAGTCATGACCTTCTTTTTGTTGCCCTAACAAGGAGAGTGATATGTCTATGACAGAATTATTGACAATGATCGGGATAGAGAATGCAACAAAAGCGGTGACAGCTTTGCTGATCTTCATCAGTGCTTGCGCATTTCTCACATCACTGGTCACAGAAGGACTGAAGTGCATCAAGAAAATTGATAGCCTTCCAACCAAGCTTGTGTGCTACATCGTGGCAATCGTACTCACGACACCAGTGATGTGTGCGATGATGGCATTCATGAAAATGCCGATTGAGTGGTACATGGTCTTTGGATCGTTCCTGGCTTCGTTCGTAGTGGCGAAGGTCAGCATGAGCGGATGGGATGATGTGAATGAACTCTTTGACAGGCTATTCAGAACTAAGTAAGGCGGTGGTCATATGGATTATGTGATTACCTTCTCGGATGTGATGGCAGCTGTTATCACATTAGGACTTGGTGCTATTGGCTTCTTCATGAAGCGTTGGATCGGCAACGTGGAACAGGGGAGCAAGGCACTGCAACAGGCACTAGAAAATACAACAGATTCGCTGAATAAAAAAATCGAACAGGGCAACAGAGACATTCAGGAGATAATTCAGAAGAATGATGAAAAGGTGAATGAGCGAATCGACAAACTGGAAGAAAAGACTGGTAAGGACATCCAACATATCAAGCAGGAAATCAATGATATCAAGGGTGATTTTGCCACAACCTTCGTACTCCGTGAGGACTTCTTCCGATCAATGAACGGAGTGGAGGACAAAATCAAGGGAATGGATAACAAGCTTGACAGGCTGCTCTTGATGGGAAAAGAAAAATAAGTGAGGTGAGGAACATTGACAGACATGGAACAGGCAGAGATCAAACAGAACAAAGCAATCAGGGGATACATCATCAGATGCCTGGTAAAAGGATTTAACAACACAGCACTGACCAGACAGATTTCTAATTCGATGATGGCAGCTGGTCTCATCGTTTCCCCGGATATCAGCAAGTATCTGGACTATCTTCAGGGAGCAGGATACATCGAGTTCACAGCTGAAAAGGTCACAGCCTACACAGCTTATGCAAAAGATGCAGTCATCAAGCTCACCAAAGCAGGAGTTGACCTTGCTGAAGGAACAACTGAAGATGCAGGAGTTGATGTCTAATGGCAAAAAAGAGGACACGGACAAGAGTATCTTCAAAGATTGATGAGCTCCCTGAAGAGTTGAGAGTGAAAGTTGATGTGATGCTTGCTGACACATCGAATACTTATGAATATATCAGCCAGTACCTGAAACAGGAAGGCTATGAGATATCTAAGTCAAGCGTTGGAAGATATGCTATGCGTTCTAACACCGCGACACAGAGACTACTTGAGGCACAGGCACAGACCGAACAGCTCATCAGAGTTGTGAAAGACAATCCCGATGCAGATTATACAGAAGCTGCAATCATGCTGACCATGAATGGATTGGTCAATAAGGTGGCAACAGCAGAGGAGGAGTTCCAGGAGATGCCACTGGACAAAGCAGGTAGGCTCATTGCTTCGCTGTCCAGGACAAAGGTCTATAAGGACAGAGTAAGACAGGACATGAAAAAGAAGGCAGATATTGCCTTCAAAGAAATGGAAACAGAGATGATGAAGGTCATCAAGAATGATCCACAGTCAGCGGAACAGCTGAAGGATATTCTGACAAGAGCGAAGGAGAGGATGATGGAAGATGATTGATCTTGACGATTGGATCAGAGAACTGGATGAAGAACCGGATAGAGAAATCATTGACCATGCAGCATATCAGGAGCAGCTCTTCAGTGAGTATGTCATCCGTGGTGATGATAACAAGGAAAAACGAGAGGAACTTCTGAAGAGGTTTAAGGATGGGGAAACGCTTTCCGGTGAAAAAGGACTTCGGAAGGAACTTGCAGCATTTGACCTTGGATATTTTGGAAGAGCTTATCTATCACACTATTTTGTCAGAAAGTCACCTGCATTCCATGAGGAACTGGATGCGATATGGGAAAGCGGAGTCATGAAATCAAAGAATCCGTTGAAATGCGCAAAGGAAATCTCAAGGATGAAGGGTTCCAGGAATGTCATAGCAGCTCCACGAGGACATGCAAAGAGTACAAATCTTACATTCAAGGATTCACTACATGCCATTGTGTACGGATACAAGCATTATATCCTCCTGTTATCTGATTCTTCGGATCAGGCAGAGGGATTCCTGGATGAAATCAAGACAGAACTGGAAGAGAATGCAGACCTGATTGAAGATTTTGGAAGCCTGAAGGGTGATAAGACTTGGAGATCAAACGGTATTCTCACCAAAAATGACATAAAAGTGGAAGCTATCGGCTCCGGAAAGAAAGTCCGTGGTCGAAAACACAGGAACTGGAGACCAGACCTCATTGTTTTGGATGATATCGAAAATGATGAGAATGTAAATACACCAGAGCAGAGAAGAAAGCTGAAGTCATGGTTTGAAAAAGCTGTGTCAAAGGCAGGAGATACCTACACAGATATCATGTATATCGGAACAGTTCTCCATTATGATTCTCTTCTTAGCAATGTCCTTCAGAACCCAAGATATCATGCAAAGAAATACCGAGCAGTTATCTCCTGGTCGAAGAATCAAAGCTTGTGGGATGAATGGGAATCCATTTACACGAATCTATTCAATGAGAGCCATGAGATTGACGCACAGACATACTTCGAGGCAAATCGTGAGGAGATGCTCGAAGGAACAGAGGTCTTGTGGGAAGACAAGCTATCCTATTATGACCTGATTGAAATGAAGGTAACAGAGGGAGAGGCTTCCTTCAATAGTGAACTTCAGAATGAGCCGATTGATCCTGATAATGCAACATTCAATGAGGAGTGGTTCGACTGGTATGAGCCGGAGCTGATGGACTGGAAGAGTTCAGAGTTCGTATTCATTGGATCAAATGACCCTTCACTGGGTAAGAATAAGAAATCAGATACCAGTGCCATTATTAACCTGGCACTGTCAACAAAAACTGGATACATGTATGTGGTGGATGCTTCGATTGAGAAGAGAAAACCTGACATCATCATTGAGGATGTGTTCGAGATCAACCGCAGACTGAAAAGAGACTATTCAAAAGGATTTTACAAGTTCGGTGTTGAGACGGTACAGTTCCAGTATTTCTTCAAGGATGTCATGGCGCAGAGGTCGGCGGAACAGGGAGAGTACCTTCCAATCGAGGAGATACAGAGCCTGTCCAATAAGGTTCTTAGAATTGAATCACTTCAGCCAGTCATCAAAAATAAGTATCTGAAATTTAACAGGGAGCACAAGACACTGATTAAGCAGCTGACAGAGTTCCCAATGGGAAAGAATGATGATGCACCTGATGCGCTTCAAATGGCTGTGCAGCTTGCACAGAGTATCAAGGGAATTGTCACAAGTACCAAGTACAAGAGTGTTATCAAAAGAAAGTTCCGTATGGGTAAAGGTGCCTACTAGGAGGTGAATGGAGTTGGCAAAGAAGAAAAAGAAGATCGTAAAAGAGCAGCCGTTCAATCCGGAAGTAGACACTGGGCTTGGAAGACCAGTCAGGTCAAGGGTGGCGGTTGGAGATGTAAATGATAAGTATTCAACCTATCCATCCAATGGACTGACACCAAGACGGCTTGCAAGAATCTTCAGAGCAGCGGATGAGGGAGATGTATCTGAACAGATGGAACTCTTCGAGGAAATGGAAGAGAAGGATACACACCTGTTCTCACAGCTTCAGACAAGGAAACTTGCAGTCACTGGACTTGACTGGGAAGTTCAATCGTTCAGTGATGATGAGAGAGATAAAGAGATTGCAGAGTTCATTGATGAGCAGCTGAAAGGAATTGAGAACCTAGATGATATTTTTATTGATATGCTCGATGCCATTGGTAAAGGCGTGAGCGTCATGGAGATTGAGTGGGGACTTGATTCAGACCTGACAAACATCATTGAAAATATTGAGTACGTTCATCCTAAAAAACTGATCTGGGACTTCCAGACAGATGAAATGAAGATATGCACAAGAGAGTTCCCTTCAGGAACATCTCTTCCGGAAAATAAATTCGTGGTACATAAGTACAAGGCAAGGTCAGGACATACAAGCAGAGCAGGAATCCTCCGAGTTGTTTCATGGATGTATCTATTCAAAAATTATGATGTGAAGGACTGGGTGGCATTCTGTGAAGTGTTTGGTATGCCTCTCCGACTTGGAAAGTACAGTGCAGCTGCTTCAGATGATGATAAGAAGGCATTGATGGAGGCTATCTACAGCCTTGGAACAGATGCAGCCGGAATCATACCGGATTCCACGATAGTTGAGTTCATCGAGAGCCAGAAGACAACAAGTGTTGAAATCTATGAGAAGCTTGCAAGATATTGTGATGAGCAGATCAGTAAGGCTGTCCTTGGACAGACACTATCCTCTGATTCAGGGGGAGGATCATACGCACAGGGTAAAGTTCACAATGAGGTCAGACATGACCTGACAGTAGGAGATGCGAAAGCATTGGCTGTGACAGTCAGGAGAGACATTATCAGACCATTAGTGGAGTATAACTTTGGATATGATGCTGATGTTCCATTCTTCACGTTTGACTGCCAGGAGGCAGAAGACCAGAAAGAAACAGTTGAAATTTATAAGACTCTAGCTTGCGATATGGGACTTGAAATACCAAAGAGTCACATATACAAGAAATTCAATATACCAAAACCTGAAGATGGGGAAGAGGTTCTCCATCCAAGACTTGTAACAGAGACAAGAGAGCCACATCTTCCAATGGATGATGGTGAAGAAAAGAGTCTGAAGGATGAAACAGGACAGACAGAACAGGAACAGGTTGACCTGATGGCAGCTGAAGCACAGAAACAGGCAGAGAAGGCATTTCATGAAATGCTGAAGCCTATTCTCAATATGCTTGACACAACGGACAATCTGGAAACACTCCGGGAGGTTCTAAAGGATAAGAAGGAAATCAAGAAGCTTTATGAGCAGATGGATTCTCCTGAACTGGAAGACATTCTTCATCAGGCTATTTATCTGTCAGAGCTGATGGGAAGGAGCATGGAATGAAAAAAGCTGAATATGGACTCACAGGTGACTTCATATTCAAGGAGGCTGTTGAGTTTCTGAAAAAGAAGACACCACTGACATCAGTGGAATACCGGGCAATCAGTGATGAGTGCAAGGGGAAGGCTTTCACAGTATCAGGATATACAAGCCTTGAAGTGCTTCAGAAGTTCCTTGATGAACTGACGGATGCTTGCGAACAGGGTAAGACAAAGAAGGACTTCATGGATACCATGAATGACTTCCTGGAACGAAACGGATATGAAGGACTGAATCCATTCAATGCAGATGTGATATTCAGAACCAACATGCAGACGGCTTATAATGCAGGACACTATAAGAGCATGACCAATCCCACAACAAAGAAGTTAAGACCCTTTTGGAAATATATCACGGCAGGGGATGGAGAGGTAAGGGAATCACATGCACAGATGGAAGGAAAGATATATCCGGCAGATGACCCTATATGGGATATCTGGTATCCACCAAATGGGTTTCGATGCAGATGTACAGTGGTCAGTCTGACAAAAGCACAGGCAGAGAGGGAAAAGGAACACATCAGCAAAGGTCTTCCTTATGATGTGGACTATTCCACAGGAGAGATACTGTACAAGTATCCTGACAAAGGATTCTCAAACAATCCTGCAAAAGACACCTGGAAACCTGATCTGACAGGAGTGGATTCCAACCTGAAGAGTGCATTCAAGGAGAGAGAAAAAGGGAAATGATGTCAGAATAGGACAGAAACAAAATCAAGCCGTTTTGAGCGAATCGGTGTCCACTAGGGTAGGAATTTCCACCGAGGAACAAAAAACACCGTTATAACGCGTTATAACGCTATTAGAAAGGCAAATAAAGAGGAGCTGATGGCATGAGTAAATTTATTGTGTGCTCCGGTGACACAGTTGATGTTGATGGAGTACCAAAAGAAATCAAGATTCTTCCTCTTGGTCTCGTTCATTCACAGAAGGGTGACTTCAGTGTGGATGATGAGAGCGTGGAAATGATAAGACAGCAATTCAAAGACCGAAAGCTTGACCTGGTGATTGATTATGAACATCAGACGCTGAAGGACATCCAGGCTCCTGCCGGAGGATGGATCAAAGACATTTATAAAGGTGATGATGCTGTCATAGCCAAGGTTGAGTGGACACCAAGAGCTGAAGAATATCTGAAGAACAAAGAGTATAAGTATCTCTCACCTGTTGTGATGGTGAGAAAAAAGGACAGGAAAGCAATGGCAATCCACTCTGTTGCCCTGACCAACACTCCAGCTATTGATGGAATGTTCCCTATGGTGAACTCCATTGATATAGAGAATATTGACGAAAACGAGGAGGGAACAAAAATGGACTTAAAAGAGTTAGCAGTTATGCTCGGACTTCCTGAAACCGCAACAGAGGATGAAGTGAAGGAAGCAATCTCCGCAGCAAAGAAAGCAGCTGAAGACAAGGCAAAAGCCGAACAGACAAAACCAGGTGAGAAGATGGAAGAGAATGCAGACAAAGGTGGAGCAGGATGCGAACCAGTTGCAAATTCTGTTGTGCTTTCACTTCTTGGTCTGAAGGAAGATGCTAAGACCGAGGATGTTGCAGCAGCTGTCATGTCATTGAAGGCAGGTGGAGCTGATGCGGAAATGATCGCTCTCAAGAAGGAACTGAAGGAGCGCAATGCGGATGATCTCGTTCAGATGGCACTCAAAGATGGTAAGATCACGGCTGCACAGAAGGAATGGGCGAAAGCCTATGCTCTTAGTGACAAAGAAGGATTCAAGTCCTTCCTGGACAAAGCTCCTGTTGTTGTTCCACAGGGAAAGCTTGACCTGAAGGATGCACCAAAGAGTGAAAAGGCAGAATATGACACAGCCATTCTGAAGAACTGTGGCATCTCCGAAGAGGATGTCAAAAAATATTTCAAAGAGGAGGACTAATTCATGGACAGAGTAGGAAATGAAAAAATGGGATCAATGGAATTGAACATCCCAGTAGCAGCATCAACAACAATTACAGAGGCTCACATGGTAGCAATCAATTCTGATGGATATGCAGTGGAAGCTTCCAAAGCTGAAGGTCTCAATGTTGCAGGTTGCGCAATGAGATACACAGAGAACGAAGGTGCAGCCGGAGAGGAAATGGTTTCGGTAAGAAGAGGAGCTTTCGTATGGAACAATGACGGAACAATCGAGAACACAGACATCCTGAAGGAATGTTATGTATCAGATGCACAGACAGTAACCATCACAGCAGAGGGTTCCAGTAAGGCAGGAGTGATCCTTGCAGTAGAAGACGATGGTGTCACAGTAGAAATGTTGTAGGAGGAGACAAACATGTTAGTAAACCAGGCAAATTTGAGAGGGCTTAATGTAACATTTTCAACCGCTTACAATAAAGCCTTTGACGGAGTAAAGAGCAATTATGAGAAGATCGCCACAACAGTTCCAAGTACAACCGCAGAGACAGACTACAAATGGCTCGGTCAGTTGCCACAGATGAAGGAATGGATTGGCGAAAGAGAGATTCAGAAGATGGCTGCATATGGCTACAGCATAAAGAACAAGAAGTTTGAGATGACTGTTTCCGTTCCAAGAGATGATATTGAGGATGACCAGTATGGAGTATATACACCATTATTCTCCAACATGGGAGAAGCAGCTGCGGAACATCCTGATACATTGGTATTTGATGCAATGAAGAACGGATTCACAGAGAAGTGTTATGACGGTAAAGCATTCTTTGCAACAGATCATCCATCAGGAGAGGGCGGAAAGACACCAACAAGCAATATGTCACACTTGAAGCTTTCCGCAGATTCTTATGAGGCAGCTCGTACCGCTATCATGAGCGTGACAGGTGACAAGGGAAAGAGCCTCAATCTTGTTCCAAACCTTCTTGTGGTATCACCTGCAAATGAGAAGGCAGCAAGATTGATCCTCAAAGCAGATCAGATTGAGGGAACAACCAATGTCTACAAGGACACAGCTGAATTGATGGTTGCGACAGAGCTTGCAGACAAACCTGATGCATGGTTCTTGTTATGCACCAATAAATTCCTGAAACCATTCATCTTCCAGAAGAGAAAACCAGTCAAGCTCACAGCTTTGACAAAGGATGATGATGAAAATGTATTCATGAGAGATGAGTTTATCTGGGGAGCTGATGGTCGTTTCAATGCCGGATATGGCTTCTGGCAGATGGCATATGGTTCTGATGGAACTGCTCAAGGCTAGGATGGTGAGATAGATGGCATATTGTACCGTTAGTGAAGTGCTTGACATGCTGAAGACAGATATGATGAATGTCATCATCGGAGATGATTATATCGAGGATGAGCAGGAGAGAATCAAGGCGATTACTCCATTAGCAGAACAGGCTGTCAGTGATGCAGATGCAGAGATTGACGGATACTTGGCGAAACGGTACAAGGTGCCGTTCACCAAGACACCGCAGGTCATCAATAAATTTGCGAAAGATATCGCACTCTACAACCTGGTATCAAGGAAGGGTGTTGATGAGTCGGAAAGAGAGAAGACATATCTGACAAGATATAATTCAGCAATCTCCTTTCTGACGAAGGTCGCAGAGGGAAAGATAGACATTGGAGTCTCTGAAAAAAGCACAGAGGATGCTGCAAAGAATGGCTTTTCCATGAAGAGCTCCGAGCGTCTGTTCACAAGAGGAAGTATGAGAGGATGGTGAGAGCATGTCTTCTGTATCAGTAAGACTGGAAGGAGACACAGATCAGCTGCTCGAACGCCTGAAGAGTATGCAGAATGTGGACAAGGCAGGAGTCATGAATGCCATTGCTGAAGGCTTGAGGACTTCCACTGTTGAGCGTTTCCGTTCGGAGGAGTCTCCTGACGGACATAAGTGGGAGCCTTCCATAAGAGCACAGCAGAAGGGTGGCAAGACGCTGACCAAGACAACAGCACTGAAAACATCAATCAAATCCCAGGCAGATGAGTCTGGTCTTGCAGTTGGAACGAATCTGGTATATGCAGCTACTCACCAGTATGGTGATGAGAGAACTATCAGGGCAAAGAATAGTAAGTATTTACGTTTCCAGATAGGAGACCGTTGGGTCAGCGTTCCTTCCGTTCGGGTAAATATTCCGGCAAGACCGTTCCTTGGAATCAGTGAACAGGACAACAGGGAGATTCAGGATATCCTGGAAGAAATTTTCGAGGAATAACACATGAAAGTAGAAAGGGACTTTTTAGTCCAGACGCTGAAGGATGCAGGAGTCAAAGGAAAGATTCATGAATCCATGAAGAGTCTGAAGAACTGCAATGAGATTCACGTAGGAGCTGTCCTGCGGATCGGCGAGAAGTTCTCTCGTTCAGGCTCAAAGAAAAAATACACAGACCAAGAGGGGCAACGGAAACAGAGGAACCGCCTGTTTGACAGGAAAACCACTCTGCATGTTGTCATTGCAGACTCGGATGAGGACAAAGTTGAGGATATACTCACGAAGTTCCTGAAACAGATTGCCAAAGGACTTGAAGTTGATGGGAACTGGGTTGACATCGAGCTTGGTGATGCGGACTGGGTAGAAGGGGATGACAGCATCCTGAAGAGCAAAATTGCAGTTGAATTTGATGTCACATTAACAGGTGGCGTTTACATAGATATAGACCTGAAGGGTGTCAATATTGGCAGTATCGGGTCAGACAATTAGGAGGAACCAAGATGGCAGAGAATAAAGCAAAAGAATATAAAGCCATTGAAGAACTCAAAGGCATCCATAACACTTCGGATGCAGTTTTTGAGGGAGTCAAGGCTGCAAACGGTTGGAAGACCGGAAAGATGGTAACGGTGGCAGAATATGAAAAGGCTGTTACAGCATTCGGTAAAGCACCGATTGATGGAAGAGAGGTGAAAAAATAATGTTCAGTGAAGTAAATGCAACAATTATTGACGGTAACCTTGGAAAGAACAGCTCCACAGGAACAGGAGTCCAGATCAAGATTGGTGTTGGAACACCAGTCAGCGAAAACCCTGTCCTTATCACGAACTCCATGAAGGTTGATGAAATCAAGAAAAAGCTTGGATATACGCCTCTTGCTGATTCATGCATTGATGCAACAGAAAATGGATTGAAGACTATCTATGTGCTTCCGATGAAGGCAGATGTTGATGGCGAGATTGGAGATGTGACAAAGACCGGTGAGAGCAAAGGTACATTCAGTGTTTCTGGCAAACCAAACAATGCATATGACATGGTTGTGAAGATCACAGAGACAGGCAATACCAATGAAGGAAGCTTCGCTTATTCTATTGATGGAGGAAACACTTTTGGAGAGGACATTACGATTCCCCTGGGTGGAACATACGATGTACCAGGGACAGGACTCACACTTTCCTTTGAAGATGGGCAGACAGAAGAGAAGTCATTTATTGCAAATGATGCATATGCATTTGCCACAACAGCACCAACGATGAACAATGCAAGCGTTCTGAAGGCAGTGAAAAGACTCATGACTTTCAATGTGCAGTATGAGCTTATCCATGTCGTAGGCGTATCAAACAAAACACTCTGGGCTGCACTTCAGACAGAGGCGGATGAGTTCATGAATACCTACAAGAAACCGGTTCTCTTCATATGTGAAGGAAGAGGTGTCAAAGAGGATGAGACGCTTGATGAATATCTGGCTGCCATGACAACCGAGAGAAAAGGAATCAGCAGTAAATATATATGTGTGTGTCTTTCGGTTGCATCATATGTAAGAAAAGACCTTAGAACGCAGAGTATCAACATGGCGGGAGTTATCACCGGGCTGCTCGGAAAGGCAAAAGAAAGCCTGTCCATTGGATGCGTTAAGCAGTTCCCGATAAGTTCTGCAAAGTTCCTGAAACTTCTTCCGGAAGGGATTGAGGATTACAGCCAGGTACTTGACGAACTGGGTTACACAGTATTCAGACAATACAACGGACTGGAAGATTTCTATGTATCAAATGCAAATGTTATGTCTCCAGAATCCAGTGATTTTACATATGTGGAAAATGTGAGAGTTCTTAACAGACTTGTCAGGGGGGTGTGCCAGAAAGCGACAGAGAATATACAGGCGGAGGTAGATCCGAATGATCTGGAAGGTTCTGTGAAACCAATGGAAGCAGAGTTGAACATTCCAATTGAGGATGCTATCAGAGATAAGATCATCAGCTCCGGGGAGGTAACAATCGACACAGAGGATGTGAACATCCTTGTGGATGAGACACTGAATGCACATATCGAGTATGTACCAATGGGTACAACCAGAGTGTTCAATCTTGACTTCGCAGTGAATAATCCATACAGCTCATCCAGTGAGCAGTAGTGAAGAAAGGAGAACAACAACATGGCATTGATTAACGGAAAAGTATATGACTGGAACAGTGTGACTATCAATGTATCCGGTATGGAGAACATTGAACTTCAGGAAATTTCCTACGATGATGAGCAGGAAGTTGATCCTGTCTATGGAAAAGGCGGAAAAATTCGAGGATATGGAACTGGTAATCAGAAGAACTCCGTGAAGCTTTCTATGCTCCGTGAGGACTTTGATGAGATGACAAGAGTTATCAAATCAAAGGGATATAAAAACTTCTATAAGTACATGGTTCCAAAAATCACAGTAAGCTATGCGGATGACGGAGCTGCAACATCAACCGACATCATCACAAATGTGAAATTTTCAAAGAGATCATTGAAAGCAGCACAGGGAGATAAATCTATGAAGGTTGACCTGGACGGCTTTGCCGTTGGCGGTATTAAGATCAACGGTCTTGATGCGTAACATAATCATTATTTTTGACAAAACAAGGAGGGTTCCACAATGGGAAACGAAGAAATGGCACAGGAAAGAACGATGACATCAGCGGCTACTGCATCACAGAAAGCAACTGAAACAAAAGAGGAGAGAATGGAAAGACTCCGCAAAAAGTACAAAGAGATGGATGGAAAAATCTATGAGATCACAACAACCATCCAGGAAGATGATGAGGAGGAAACAGAGTTTGACTTCATCTTCAGAAAACCAGGAGTTCCATCCTATGAGCGTTATGCGAAGCTCTCTGGAACATCAACGGTGAAGGCATTAAAAACCTTCGTACTTGATAATATCTGTGAGGAACAGAATGCAGAGTTGAAGGATACTCTTGAAGAATACCCTGCAATGGGAATCAGCCTGGGTGAGAAACTTCTCAATATGCTTGGTCTTTCTAAGGATACCAGAGTAAAAAAGTTATAGATGAATACATAGATCAGGTCAAAGGGAACATTGTGGAGTATGGGAAGATACTTATATATTCATATCTTCCCAAGGAACTTCTTCCAGAAAACTTTCCCAATGTGGACTTTGATGAGTTTTTCAGAATCTATGCCATGGCAGAAGTAGCAAGGGAGATGAGAATTGAAGATATAGAAGTCGGGGTAAATAAAGGATATGTGGAAGCACACCCTGACACAGATTAGAATTTGATAGATTTGTAAGAGTAAAATTACGGAGGTGGTTGCTCAATGGGTATGGAATCAGTATACCGTCTGTCGGTAGTCCTTGGAATGAACGATGGATTAACTGGCAACCTCTCAAGTGTCACAAATACTGTGACAGATAGCACAAAAAACTGAATGACGCTTTCGGAACAGTACAGAAAGCAGGTGCAGCTCTCACAGGAGTAGGGACCGGTATCATTGGAGCAGGACTTGCAACTGTCAAGTCAACATTTGACACCCAGGATGCCCTTGGAGAACTTTCTTCATTGGGAGTAACAGACCTGAAAGCTGTGGAAAGTGCAGCGAAGAATTTTTCGGATACGTGGGCAGGTACAACAAAGAGTGATTTCATTACAGCAGCATATGACATTAAATCTGGTATTGCGTCATTAACAGATGAGGGGGTGGCACAGTTTACAGAGTTGGCAGCCCTGACTGGAAAGGCTACAAAGTCAACTACAGAGGAAATGGGTTCATTGTTTGCAACCGGATATGGTATATATAAAAGTTCTTATGATGACATGTCCGACTTGGAGTTCGGGGAAATGTTCTCCGCAGGTATTTCCACAGCAGTTAAGAATTACAAGACCGCAGGATCAGAGATGGCAAGTTCAATCTCTGCACTGGGAGCCACAGCTACAAATAATAATGTGCCACTGGAAGAACAGCTTGCAATTCTGGGACAGTTACAAACCACCATGAGTGGATCAGAGGCAGCTACCAAGTACAAGTCTTTTCTGAACCAGGCGGCATCTGCAGGAGAAAAGCTTGGTCTTACATTTACGGATGCAAATAACAATCTGATGTCAACACCGCAGATATTGGAGCAGCTGAAGTCAAAGTATGGAGATACCATTGATGCTGTTGAAAAGCAACAGCTGAAAGAAGCCTTCGGAACGGATGAAGCAGTAGCTATGATTGATCTGCTTTATGGAGATATAGATGGTCTGAGCAGTGGAATTGATTCAATGGCAGAAAGCATGAAACAAGGTACAGTTGTCACCCAAGGGATGGCGGAGGCTATTAACAATACACCCGCACAGAAGTTTGAGGTATTGAAACAGCAGATACACAACAATGTGGAGGAACTTGGAAATGGTCTCCTTCCTGCGGTGAATAACACGATGGACAAAGTGAGTGGTCTTATTCAGAAAGGTTCAGAGTGGATAAGTAACAACCAGGAAACAGTACAGACAATTATGAATGTAGCAATGAAACTTGGAATTGTGCTTGTGGTACTGGGTATCGTTATCGGTGTAGTTGGAACAGTAGGAAAAGCAATCATGTCAGCAAAAACAGCCATCACAACAATGAGGACTGCTTGGACAGTATTGAGCGGAGCATTCGCTGCATCCCCTGTCTGGTGGGTGGTCATAGGAATTGTTGCACTGGTGGCAGCGTTCGTCCTTCTATGGAACAAGTCAGAGGCATTCAGGAACTTCTGGATTGGCTTGTTTGAAAATGTAAAGGGTGCGGTAACACAGGCATGGAGCACACTACAACCTGCACTGGAAAATCTAGGTCAAAACCTGATGAAACTGTACGAAGCAGCGAAGCCGATTCTTGAAATTATCGGGGTTATAGCAGGCACAATTGGAACTGCGTTTGTCGGAACATTCGTGGGTGCAATTCAGGGCGTATTAGCCGCACTGACACCACTGACAAATGCACTGTCTAGCCTGGTCTCATTTGCGACAAATGTCGTGAGTGCGATTGTCGCATTATTTAGGGGTGACTTTTCGGGAGCTTGCGACTTTGCATCCGCAGCTGTCGATGATCTGAAAAATTTCTTCATCAACGGATTCAATGCAATTACCTCATTTATAGGCGGATTTGTAGACGGATTTTTGAACGTGGTCGGTGGTGCTCTATCAGCAATCGGAATTGATGCAAGTTCTGCAATTTCAGGAGTGAAGGAAACTGTATCAAACGGACTGAATGCGGTGAAGGGGTTCTTCGGAAATATTATGGGAGCAGCTGCTGATACTGCAAAAGAAAAACTGTCCAATATCAAGAATGCATATGAGCAAAATGGTGGTGGAATCAAAGGCATTGTAGCTGCGTCACAGGAAGCTGTCAAAGGATATTTCACATCAGGACTGACATTTATTGATAATCTGACAGGTGGAAAATTAACCGGAATCAAACAGAAATTTCTTGACGGAATGAATGGGGCAAAGAGTGCAGTGACAGGAGGACTCGACAATGTGAAGGATTCGTTCCAAACGAAACTGAATGCTGCACATACTATTGTTTCAGGATTTGTAGGGAGGTTGAAGAGTGCTTTTAATTTTAAGTGGAAACTGCCCAATCTAAAAGTTCCACATATCAGTGTGAGCGGTGGTGTTGCACCGTTTGGCATTGCAGGCAAAGGATCACTTCCAAGTTTTGATATCCAGTGGTATGCAAAAGGTGGCGTTATGACAAAGCCTACCATCTTTGGAGCATCCGGAGATAAACTGTTGGGCGGAGGAGAAGCAGGAGACGAAGCAATCCTTCCGTTGTCAGCGTTATGGGATAAGTTGAGACTGTTTATTCAGGCGGAAATGAATCAGGATAATGACCGGGACACAAAATCTGTGGGAAACGGAATTGTCCAGGCTCTTTCGAGAAAAGAAACCAGGACACTTGAGAGAAAAGAAAGCAATGTAACAGAAAAAGAGGTAGAGCGGTATTCGGATAGAAACAGGGGAACTGTGATCGAGAAACTTGAAATTAGGGTAGATGTTGAGAAACTCAAAGACCTTCCGGCATTGTTCAAGCTATTGGATGAGCTGAAGGATGCACAGAACTCTTCAGATGATCCGGAACCTGCGACTGTATAGAAGGGAGAAAATCCTGATGTTATTGGTTCAGGAAAATATCATGAAACTCGGAGGTGTAAAGCTTCCTGGGCAAGTGGAAAAAATCAGTGTGTCTGAAGCTGCAAGTATTGAAGATATCAAGGACGACAAAGGCAAGACAAAAGCAAACCAGCCGACAGGCTATGAAGCAGCAAAGGTCAGCGTTAAGATATTGCTGGAAGATACAAAAAAAATGACAATTGCGCAACAGATCACAACATATCAAAGGCTTTTCAAACCTTATGGACAGACAAAAGCAAAGCTGTTGAAGCTGGTTGGAGAAGATTTTTCTACAAGAGGAATATCAAAGGTATACTTTAAACAGCTTACGCATGACAATACTATTTCCCAAAGTGGAAAAACTGCTACGTTGGAGTTTGTTGCTCCAACGATAGCAGGAATCAAAACAAAGAAAAAGAGTTCTTCAGGAAATAGTAAGAAAAAAAGTAGCAGCAAGAGATTCAAGAGCAAAAAAAATACCGGAAAAAGTCCGATAAATAAGAAACGTAATACATCAAAAGCAAAATCTCGGGTAAAACAGCTGATAAAGTAGGAGAGAGGTCTGAAATGTGGGATATAAAAAATTAATAGCTCCGGAGTTCAGGATCAGCACATCAAAGTATGAACTTACAAGTGGAATAGAAGTGGAGTGTTTCAGCAGCAGAGAAGCCAGATCAGACTGGTGCAGAGTGGAACTGACAACACAACTTCAGAACATAGTTACTTACGAGGATATGGAGGAGGCACAGGTTGAACTGGGATATGAGGGAGAATATGATGTTTTGGTTCCGGGGTATTGCAGAAAAACAAACAATGATTACTGGAAGGAAATCATGATTCGCGATGACATGATAAAACTTGAGAGGATTACCATCAAGCAGACATTCATTGAATGTACACCACAGGATGTAATCAAATACATTCTGATGCAGGCTGGTGTAAGTGATTATCAGCTTTCAGAAGAGAAGTATGGAAAAAAGAGTACGTTCTTTATTAATAAACAGAACGGAATCAAGGCAATCATGGAACTAAACAGCATATGGGGAATAGAAAATGACTTCTTTTTCAGAAACCGCATCTTTTACTGGGGTTGCAAGCCGAAACAGGAAATCATCTACATCTTGGAGGAAAATGAGAACATTCTTTCCATGCAGAAATACGGAGACTTGTGGGAAATCGAAACACTTGGAGTCCCTTGGATACATCACAGCCAGGAGATTGAAGTATCACATTCCAAGTACACAGGTACTGTGAAGGTAGAGAAGACCATCATCAGAAGCGACTCAAAAGGCTACACAAGAATGTATATCTATTTTAAAGGAGGATGATGATGTCAGATATGCTTGAAGTCTTTGTGAAAAAGACAATGGAAAAAGAAATTAAAGAAAACTATCCACATGTTCAGAATCCTTCTGGAATGTATGCTAGGGTTGTCAGGGTTACAGAGGCAGATGGAATTTATACATGTGTTCTCAAAATTCTTGACAAAACAATGAACACACATGAAGATTTTCCGGAAATACCTGACGTGAAAACAGACATTGCATTTGAAAAGGGTGACATTGCTGTTGTACTTCTTCTATATGGGGGAAGTGGTGTGTTCATACTCGGGAGGTATAAGACATGACAATAGTTGGAGAAGACTGTACAGACATTATGCTTGATGAAAATGGTCAGCCTGTGGCAGATGAGAATGGAGAGTTCAGAACGGTCTCTGGCGATGAGTGCTGGAAGCAGGATCTGAGGCTGGAATCCCAGACGGAAGAAGGGGAACTTTTCTATGAGGATGAAGATGGTGATGAAGCTTATGGTTTTGGTTTTCTTGATTTTGCGCATGAAGAAGATGATGATCTTACAAGGATGGAGATAGGACAGAGGGTAAGAGACAAGCTGGCAAAAAGGGAATATCTGGATCAAAGAAAAACCATGCAGGATATATCCTTTGACAATGGAGTGATCACAGACAAGATCAGCGTGGCAAAGCAGGATACTAAGGACGAATACAACATTGAATTATCAACAGATGAAGTGGAGGTGGAAAAATGATAGATGAAAAAATTCTTGATAAGGTCTGCCCGATCCCGGATGAGGAAGAGACGATGGAAGAAATTAAGGAAAAACTGGATGAGGAAGGTTTCATCATTAACAATTTTAACAAAGGTGGAATCTTCTATATTATCATCCGGATATTTGTTCTTATATATATAGATATCAAAAGTCTTGCCCGGTCAATCGTCAATAATCTGTTTATCAAGCATGCACAGGGAGAATGGTTGGAGATTAAAGCTGCAGATGTAGGAAAAAAAAGGAAGGAAGCGGTCAAAACAAAAGGATATGTTACTTTGTATAGAGATGATTACCAGAATGCGCTTCAGATCACAAAGGGACATATGTTTAAGACACTTCCGGATGTAAATGGAAAAGAACTGAAATTTTATGTGCTTGACACAACAGTCATAGGAGCAGGGGAACAGAGTGGAAAGGTACTGGTGGAAGCTGAATCCCCGGGAACAGAATACAATGTCTCAACAGGAAAAATAGCAGTGTCAATGATATACCTTGAGGGAGTAGTGTCTGTGAGCAATGAAGAGGGATGGTTATACGAAGAGGGAGCTGATATTGAAAAACTGGAAGACCTGCGTATCAGAGCAGAGGATGCATGGTCAGAACTTGCAGAGAGAACTATAGAAGAAAAACTGATAAATGTATCAAAAAAGGTGAGTGGAGTTCTTAATGTCAGAGTGGATGCACAGCATCCAAGAGGTCAGGGAACTACAGATATCATTATCACCAGTACATCGGGAAAGGCTACAGACGAATTGCTTAAAAAGGTGGAAGCCGCAACAGCTTACCTGAAAGGAAATTATGATGACTTCTTATATAAATCAGCAACAATTGTCAATGTCAATATTGAGCTGACATTGTATATTGCGAAGGATGCATCCACAGATGGAATACAGCAGACAGCAGAAAAAATTATTGAGAAGTTTATGCAGCTTAGTTCAAGAGAAGAATTAAATTGCCTGTATATGGATGATATCAGATATGCACTGAAGAGCGATATTGAGACATATAAAAGAGTAGAGATTAGTGCTCCTGATGGAGACCTGGAGCTTGATAAGGAAAAGGTCATAATGCTTGGAGACATTGAGGTGACAGTGAAGAATGTGGGAGGGTCATAATCGTGTTTGAAAAATTCTGTGATTATATGTATTATCTGCTCACATCACCATTTAAGAAAATTAAAAAAAGTAAGAATCAATGGTACAAGCTATTTAAGATCTTGGGAGAATATTTTGATGATGGAATGGAGAGTATAGAGAAGGCTCGTGAGCAGACAATGATTGCAACCTGCGATGTTGATATGCTCCCAGTACATGCAGCTGATCGAAAATTGACCAAGTACACAGGAGAAGAGGATGAAAATTTCCGATGTAGGATAGCGAATTATACAGAGGTGTGCAGACTTGGCGGGACTGATGGAGGTGTGTTGCTGGCAGTCCGGTCATTAGGCTTTGACAATGTGCAGTTGGTAGCTGCGAAAATTTATACTGGGGATGAAACACGCTGGGCTGAATTTTATATTTTGTTGTATTTTGATATTGATGATGCACCGGATATCTCGCTGGGGATATTAAGAAAGCAGGTGCGTAAGGTCAAAGAAGTCGGGGCAAAGGACAATTACAGTTACCAGTATCAGATGGCTATTCAGAACTGCGAGGAAATATCCATTGTGGCAATACAGTATTCGATTCGTCTGATGTATTATCCATATCTGGCATTGGATGGATCGTGGAAACTTGATGGAAGTAAGAAACTGAATTCCCGGAGAAAACAGTATCCTGTACTTTCGACTTACAAGCCTAAAATAACAACACAGGAACAGATCAGCAGGGTGATTTGCCATGAGGAACATAATCTGTTCTTTCTGGATGGATCGTGGAAACTTGATGGAAGCAAAAGATTAAGCGCATGGCAGAGAATGGAGGAATTGTAGTGAAAAGTGTTATTACGAAGATCAGAAGAAAAAAGATGGCAGAGGCAGGAAAGACCGGAACGATTGCCAAGATCACGCAGATCGCGGTGGGAAATGGTGGTGTTGATGAGCAGGGGAATATCCGGATTGTGACAGATGTTGATACAAAATTAAAATCTGAATTGCTCAGGAAGGCATATTCGGACTGTCGGGTGTCAGCGGATACATCTTATATATATGACATTAAGCTGGAACCGGATGAACTGGTTGGAGAGTATATAAGTGAGATAATGCTGATTGATGCAGACGGAGATCCAGTTGCGTTTATGACTTTCCTTTCGAAAGGAAAGGATGATGTAGAAATGGTATTCAGCATCGAGGACAGCTATTGAAGAAAGGGTGATAGTAGAAATGGCAAATATAACTTTAAATGAAAATCCTCAATTAAATCTTGAGATGGAAGCCATGACGGTAAATACCGAGGGACATTGTGATGAGTGGAACCGCCGCCATAAGCAACTGTTAGAGAATGATCACTATTTGAGTGAAGAACAGAAAAAAAATAACGAGCCGGAGTTCACAGTGGCAGAAAAAAGGGAAAACATAGCATCTAAGGAAAAAATGCCGAAGATCTTGGGAAAGATTGCTAAATTCTTTACGGATTTAAAGACGGTCGCATTTTCCGGAAAATATAGTGATCTGGATGGCAAGCCAGCAATAGTGAACAATAACACTGCAACAGAAGCCGGAAGTGCCCTCGATGCACGACAGGCAAATCCGACCATCGAGGGAACCATGGCAAATCAGATATCGCAATTAAACAGTGATTTAAACGATATAAACGGTAGTTTAAATAAAAAAATTGATAAAATAAGATATGATAATTCAGATAAAGGTGTGGAAATCTCATATCTTGGGGCTGCGTTTATTGTCTTGTATCAAGGTGGTTCATTAGGGGCAGCAATATATTTTATTAATTCTACAGAATATACTTTTCAACACACTAAAATTAGTGATACTTTCGTCGACTACAAAGTTACCTTCTCATCTGTTGACAGAGCAACTGGAACTTTTAATATTGCGTGGGATACAGCAAGTTATGTCACTTACCTAATTCCACTAGTGTAGACAAAAGATGAGTGGCATATTTCGTTTAGTATACTGTAATATCTAGCTTTGATGTAGAAAACATCATATAGCCCATTGGTAATAGTAATAATGTGACTAGTGGATGGCTTACGATTATCAAAGATTCATGATTTTATATATTATTTGCCAGGTCAACACTACACACAACTACTTCTCCATCAGCTGTTTCAGGAACAATTTTAGCATCACTATAAGCTTTTGCTGATGTAATATATGCGGGGAATGGGATATTCAATAGCGTCTGTGTTTCATTATCATACCCACGGCTGAATACGTCAAAATATAAAATGCTAGATTTTCTAACAACTCTAACTTTTGTTAAATTTAATGTCCCTATACCAAAACTAGAAATTTTGGCTTTGTCAGAATGCACAAGAATTATTTTTACTTTATGAAAGCATCCGACTTGAACGTTCCACGTTTGTCTTAGCATGATCTCTATAAACGTCGATACCGCACCTTTTGACCCGGTGTCGGTCATAAAAACAGCTTCTGCAATTCTATACCAACCCGCACCCAAACTACCTATATGTAATTTAGTGTATAATTTAATTTCAGATGTTGGATTCAATGCACTTATATCGTTTTTAGTAGCAACATTATTTAAATCACTGTTTAATATAAAACCATGAAAAGAAAGGACTAAAATTATGAAATTAAAAACGTTAAAAGGCATGTATGATATTGTAAATGCCAATCACAAAGAAGGAAACCTACATATTATAATCAATGATGAAACCTGTGAGAATTTACAGACGATCTTTTCGGATAAAGAAAGTCTTGCCCGGTTAGAAATTTATACGGACGAGGATGTACTTACATCTGTGATCCCGGGTTATGTTGTTTTGGAGAAAATTGAATTACAGGGGGATACAAAAACGGTAATCCTCGGAAAGGAAGCTGATTATACGGAAAAGCGTATTACGGAAGTATCTGTGAGACTGGCAGAGAATGCGACAAAAACAGAAGCAAACACAGATAGCATCGAAAAGCAGAGAGCAGATCTTGACTATATGGCAATGCAGATGGAGGTAAGTTTAGATGAGTAAGAATTATAACAAGGTAAAAGAATATTACGATCGCGGATATTGGAGCAAAGCGCGTGTGCAAAATGCAGTTGGAAAGTGGATCACGGAAGAGGAGTACAAAGAAATTACCGGTGAGGAATATGCCCCAAAATAATTGCTTTGTCCTATAATGGAAAGAAAACCATATAGGATAGGAGATTGCAATGGAAGAAAAGTTTCGTACAGAATTGCTGGCAATACTGGATAAGAAGATGGATAAAGAGCAGATCAATGAAGTGGATATCGCATTGACTGCTCTTTTTTGTAAATATGAAGTAGTGGAGCAGTGTACGGATTTAGTGCCGGTTAATGAGCAGGGAAACGAGAAGATCCTTAAAACTTATATAGCATCTATGCGCTTGGAAGGGCACTCTGATCGTACACTGGAACAATACAGGGATGCGGTTGTGAAACTTCTCGAAGATATTCCAAAAGATTTTGCGGAAATCCGAACAAATGACATTCGTTTTCATCTTGCTAAGTATCAGAGTACGCACAAAGTGAGCTCCGTAACGGTAGATAATAAGCGGCGATTTCTATCTACGTTCTTTGCATGGTTGACAGCAGAAGAGATTATTTCTAAGAATCCAATGTTGCGAATCAAGCGCATCAAACAGAAAAAAGTAGATAAGAAGCCATTTTCTGCTGCGGAAATGGAGAAAATCCGGGACTGCCTGAAGACTTCGAGAGAAAAGGCACTGGTGGAGTTTATGCTTTCCACAGGTTGTCGTGTTTCAGAAGTGGCTCATTTACGCATGGAAAATATAGATTTCCGAACAGGAGAGTGCACAGTACTGGGAAAGGGGAATAAAGAACGTACCGTATATATAAGTGATAATGCAATGTATTATTTACAACGCTATTTGGCAGAACGAAATTGGAATGCATCTTCCCCGTTATTTTTAAATAAAAGAGGGACAGGGATGTCAAAGTGTAGTATTGAGCATCTGGTTCGCCAAATTGGAAGAAGAGCTGGGGTAGAAAAGGTGCATCCGCACCGTTTTCGCCGGACAATGGCGACAAATGCGGCAAAAAGGGGGCTTCCAATACAATATATACAGGCAATTTTAGGACATAGCAAAATAGACACCACGATGATCTACTGCAGTGTAAGCAAAGAATCGGTAAAAGAGGCGTATTTTAAAGTGGCATAAAAATCAAACAGTGATTTGTCTGATTTAAGCGGCAGTTTGAATAATATTGTGTTTAAAGATGTAAGCGATAAATTAGATACAGACCATGTAACTGGAAAGATGTCAGCTGTTAATATTGGTAAAATAGTTATGGTATATTTTGATATTATACCAAAAGCTGTTAGCGACAATACAACAATCCTACCAACTGGAACTATACCAAATGCATATGTATACGCATACCACTCTATGAACACATGGGGACAGTCTGCAATACCAGATTCTCTAATGGCTGTAAGAGATGATGGCTCTCTTGCTTTCTGGTCTGGTAAAGATTCAATAGGAACTAGAATTTTTGATTCCTTTATTTATCTTTCTAGATAATCATCATTGCACTTTTTAAATAAGTCTTAGAGCCCAAAGCTCGTAAGTAAGAGTTAATATATGGTCTGACCAGCATAAGAAATAAAGTTCAACAGGTTCAATAATATTTGCTACGAAAGTGTTAGTTACAGATCTTACAGTACTAGACCCATCAGTTGCCATCTTCGTACTAACAGGCATATTTACATTTTTTTCATAATATATAAAAGTGTATTCTTTTGTATCCATAGAAGTGTCTATGTAGACATCGTCTTTACAATTTGTATGCGCTTTAAACCCTAATATGTATTTGCCCGGTTGCAGAGTTATAAATTTATCACTGTTTTCCCAACTGTTAACAGCGGATAGAGTCATCTTCTGTGTGCCAGACCAAATTATATCTCGGTTATTATTCAAACTACCGTTTATATCGTTTAAATCACTGTTTAACGCAGAATAGTGGAAAAATAACAATTGTAACTTATTAACATTATCATAAAAAGAAAGGAAAATAAAATGGATAAAATTATTTTGAAAGACGGAACAGAATTTGAAATTGCAGACGGAGCTTCTCTCGGTAATATTCAGATTCAAGCCAAAAAATTTGATGAGGTAAAGACAATAACGGACAAGTTCAATGCAGAGAACATTTCCGAGGTAACATTTTCTCATAACGGAGAGACTGCGGGGGAGTATGAGAACCTTAAAAAGGAAGGATTCACATATTTACAAAATGTCGGGGATGATGGTAAGGAAGACGGTACATATACGGTTATCGTTACGCTTAGGAAACAGACGGAAATGGAACTTGCCATAGAAGAACTTAAAGCCGGGCATGAGTCAAATGCAGGAGCAATTCAGGATCTTGCAAATATGGTAGCAGGAGGTGAAGTATAATGGTTAAATTTTATGTGCGACGTATTCTTGTAGAAAAGAAAATGACAATTGAGGACGTACCAGAACGCTGGAGATCACAGGTGCAAGAAGAAATCGAAAAGCAGAAGTGAAAATAGGAGGAACAGAAAGATGAAACAGGCAATGTGCACAGGAATAGGATTAGTTGGATCGGCTGTGGCAGCAGTATTTGGGGGATGGGATACGGGACTTGCTACACTTGTAATATTCATGATAGCGGACTATGTAACAGGATTGATAGTTGCTGGAGTGTTCCATACATCGTCAAAGACAGATACGGGCGCGTTGGAAAGTCGTGCAGGCTGGAAAGGCTTGTGCCGCAAATGTATGACATTATTATATGTGCTGATCGCATATAGACTTGATTTGTTAATTGGAAAACATTACATACGAGACGCGGTTATTATAGCATTTACACTAAATGAACTCATATCACTTACAGAGAATGCGGGATTGATGGGGATACCGATGCCTACAGCGATTAAAAATGCAATTTCTATTTTACAGAAGAAGGGAGATAAAAAATGAGAGATACAAAAGCATTGCACCCGGAGTTACAATCAAAGATCGCCCTGCTGCAGAAAGCGTGTAAGAAGCAGGGAATTACTATCGGAATTGCAGAATGTCTCCGGACTAAAGCGGAGCAGGATGCCTTGTATGCAAAAGGCAGGACGAAGCCGGGACCAAAAGTAACGAATGCCCCAGGTTCTTCTTATTCATCAATGCACCAGTGGGGAGTTGCATTTGACATCTATCTTGTAATGGACATTGACGGGGATGGAAAGACAGATGACGATGCATATAACAATGCAAAGGGAACATTTAACAAGGTTGGAGCGATTGGGAAGAAACTTGGCTTGGAGTGGGGCGGTGATTGGAAGACTATTAAAGATTTGCCACATTTCCAGTTGCCACAGTACGGGAGTACTCCGGCAAAGCTAAAGGCTACCTATGGCACCCCGGAAAAATTTAGGGAGTCGGCGGCATGGAGTACATCGTCCGGGAAGCACGCGGCATCCACTGCAAAAGAGAATGAGAAGAACACAGATACATCAGCAAAACGCATTGAATCCGCACGGTCTTATGATAAGAAATATGCTGGTACATACACTGTAGCTAAGAACTGTAATCTTATGGCTGGTGCAGGAACGGGAGTGGTGATGCCATTGAAAAGGGGAGTATCTGTGCAGTGCTATGGATACTGTACAGCAAAAGATAGAAAGGTATATTTGTTTGTTCAGATTGGGAAGAAAACAGGATTTGTAAATAAAAGTAATCTTTAGGAGGAAGCAGGATGTTATATTATTTAGGAAAAGTAGGGGATACATACAATAAGGATAAGTGTAAAGAATATAAGACGAAAGAAGGAGCGTTAAAGGCTGCAAACAAGGGAGAAAATCTGTGTGTATGGGATGAAGATGGGAATGTTATTGGTACAGAATTAGGGAAACCCTCAGAGGACAGTGCAGAGCCAGAGGACAGCGCAGAGCAGCAGTCAGAGCAGGAGGCAGAACCAGAACCGGAGGAAGAGACAGAACCAGAGCAGCAGTCAGAACCAGAACCGGAGCAACAGTCAGAAGCGGAGACAGGAACAGAAACGAAAGTGATTATCCCGCAAGGAAAAATGAAAGTAACAGTAATCTGTGACGGATCTTTAAATATCCACAGGACACCAGAATGGGGAGAGAGTAACATCTGTGGTCGGGCAATCCGCGGACAGACGTATTACGTTAAAGAAATCCACATGGTAGATGGAAGAAAAATGGTAAGAACAGTAGGAGATCTGTATTTATCTGGAGAAACAGAATTCGTGCAGTTCGAGCAGCTGTAATTAAAGGCAGGGGACATATTATTGTCACCCTGCCTTTAATTACAGAAAAAAATACTTGACATAGGGTGCACCATATATTATAATATAATTGTAAGGAGGTGAGACAAAGATGAGCAAAAAGAGGAAAAGAAAAAAGAGAATGATGAAAAACGTAATAGCCATTTTGATAGCGCTGGGAACGTTTCTCAAAGGCTTAGCGGATTTCATCAATTCTCTCAAGTGAAAGGTTTGGGGCTTTCGCCCCTTACCTTTAATATATTATAGCTCATCTGTAGAAAAATGAAAAGATACAGCGCAATAATTTTGGTAGGAGCGTTGGTTGTTCATGAGGCATCGAAAAGTATATGGTCTAGTATTTTATTGATGGCTGCATCACTATTGATAATAGTGGAAGCTGTGACAGATATTAGAAAGGAATGGAGGAAAAAGAAGAATGCCAAAAGGTAAGCCAAGTGCACAAACAAGAGCATCGAGAAAATATCAAATGAAAGTCGGATATGTGTCAAAAAGTTATAAATTAAAAAAAGATGTCATTGAAAAATTCGATCGCGCTTGTGAAAGTGCTGGTGTAAGTAAAGCTGCTCAATTATCAGACATGATGCTAGAATTTGCAGAAAAAATTGAAGCACAGAAGGAAAAGTAAAAGTAGATAAGCGGGAAAGATTTATAGTCATTCCCGCTTATTTTAAGATTGACATATTTTTATACTACTAAATTAAGGCTACCTACAGGAAATCTTGATTCTAAGACCAGTGATGAGGTAATCGCCCTGCTTAAGATGACAGCAAAAAAATATGGACAGACAATTGTAATGATTACCCATGATGACGAAATTGCACAGGTCGCTGACCGTATTCTGGTGATTGAGGACGGACAGGTGGTGGATTTCAGATGAAGACAATAAGCAGGATTGCATATAGCAATGACAAAAAGAACAAGACAAGAAGTATACTGATTATGATGTCCATATGTCTGACTACGATGCTGCTTGTGATTATCAGTACTGTGGGAAATGGAATGATACGTTTGCAGAAAAGTCAGGCGGCAGGCTCATATGGAAGCAATTATGGTCTGTTTGTCGCAGCAGATGCCTCGCAGTTAAAGGAAGTAAGCCGCCGTGCAGAAATAGATGCAATAGGAATTATGTGCACCGAAGGTATCATAAAAGGCAATGAAAAAGGCGGGTTTGTCTGCATG
>ERZ832973.634-NODE-634-length-38987-cov-9.678157_pt1 | contig 38987 bp, 38 predicted proteins | sample MGYA00519950_ERZ832973 | MGnify/ENA primary metagenome ERZ832973 (study PRJEB31850, sample SAMEA3708734) | human gut metagenome | biome: human gut; feature: human-associated habitat; material: faeces | place: China | collected 2014 ... | reverse complement strand
TTTAAAGTTTCAATATAAGAACCAGCAACTTCATTAGGACTACCAAATTCATCTACGATATCTTGATAACTACAGGAGTCATGTTCATTAGAAAATTCAATGATTTTTTGTGTTAATAACTGTATAAATTCTTTTTTATCTTTTGAATAGATTGGAATAATTTTTTTAACATATTTTATATATTTTTTTATATCGTTACTCATCTTTTTTGCCTTCACCATATGCAATGATTTCAAATACACCTTGCATATTCTTTCTAAATTCAATAATTGTTTGTTCTAAATATTCTTTTCCAATTGGTTCAATATGATAATAAACTCTGATTTTTTTATTAACGATCTCATCTCGACTTGAAATATATTCTTTTTTTAATAAATTATGTACAACAGGATAAAGAGTACCTTCTTTAATATCTAATGAGCCATTGGAAATTTCTTTAATTAATTTTACTAATTCATATCCATAACAATCCTTTACTTTCAACAAACTTAAAACAAGCATATCAATATTAAAGAAACTGTTAGATTTTGCCATCTTTTATCACCCAAATTGATTATAACACACGAATTATTATAAACAAGATACTATTATAATAAAAGTATAATTGACATAATGGTAGAAAGACGTATAATGAAAGTAAGGAAAGCGCTTCCTTGATTCATAATATTATGGATGGAGGAAAAGAAAATGAAGAAACAATATGATGTTTGTCTTATTTATTTAAGCTATGTTTTTGAAATAATAGGTTTATTAGCATTCAAATACTTTGATAATTACATTTCTACCCATTGGATTACAATAGGAACGGATGGAAATCCCATTTATGGGGAAGTAGGCTTGCTTTATAATTTATCAGTTGTCATACATTATTTGTTTTATTTTATAATATTTGTTTATTTTTTTATGATGATTAAAAAGGTTGTTTCTAAAGAATGTATTGATCTTAAAAGAAATACTTTTCTTTTATTTGGATTACTTGTAATTGATTTGGTTATGTATCATTTTTCAATTATGACAATGTTTCATTATTCAAGTGCCATAACTTTTATGTGCGTTGGTTTGATTATTAATATGGTTTTATATTTAAAATATCGTACGTATTTAATTAATAACTAAATGTTTGAGTGGTTTTAACAAGGAAGGGTGAAATAAAATGAAAGCAAAAATGGTTTTATTTCTGTTTGTTATGGGAGTAATATTAGGTGGATGTAGTGTAAAATCTAATAAGGATATTTTATTAGATGATACTAAAACAATCATAAAATATAGCCCTTATCAAAAAATGTTTATGGATTTGAATAGCAATTTTACAGAAGAAGATGTTAAAAAATATATAGGAGATCATCGATTGATAGGAGGCAGAAGTAGTTTAGGTGATTATTTTGAATATCACATATTTTTATCAAAAGATGACAATAAAAAAGCTTGTCAAGAATTTGTAGCAGTACGTTTTTTAAAAGATGGACAATTAGAGGGGTTTCGATATGTATCTCCAGAATTTGAAGGCTATGTATTTTATTATGTAAAAGGAGTGTTTTTAGAGTTTAATGATTAAAATGCAAAAGATTATTCAGGATATTATTATCGAAGTTTACCAAAAAAAGGAAATAAAAAAGGTTTAGAAATAGAATATAAAGATAATACAAAGAGAAGCACACCCTATTATCCTATTTCAAACGCCAAAGAAGCAATAAACTTTTTGATAGAAAAATAATATTTTAATAACCATTGTATTGTTGAAAAGTAAGTAAATATATAATAAAATCTTTTAAAAATTATAATAAGGAGAAAAATATGAAAAGAAATATTGGAAAATATGCTTTATGGGTTACTTTATTTTTAATAGCAGTAGTTGTATTTTGTCTTTCATTGATTTGGCTTTCACTTGCCTGCATGTAAAGGAAAGGATGAAATTTTATGTTTTATTGGATAGCGATAGAAATTATTTTTCTTATACGTATTGTAGGACAAATTATACAATTGCTAAATAAGGAAAATAACTATGGATTGATCATTATTAGAATTTCTAATGTTTTAGGAATACTGTTGATTGCATTAGCTTTTATACAAAATCCAATTCATGAAATGAATAGAGTAAAAGATAAATATTGGAATTATTATTCAATATATCTTGTAACAGTATTTATTGATCTTATTTTAGAAGTTTTACTTCGACGTAGATTATATAAAAAGGAAGAAAAGTTATGAAAAAATTGATTATAAAAATGTGTGCATTCATTATTTTGATAACACTTTTTACAAGATGTCATCAACAAAATAAACTATATTCATTTGAAACAAAGAAAATAGATGATCAAGTTATTTTGATTTAAAAAAACATTTCAAAAGAACCAATTGATCTATCATTAAAAGTTCAAAAAATTAAATGTTTACCTGCAAGTAAACAAAGTGTTTTCATTTTTAAGAAAAATGAATTTAAAGATACTTATTATGACGAAATAGAAGCAAAAGGAAGTACTCAATATCAAGAGTATAATAATTTTGATATCGATCGTATAACTGATATTTCTTTACAACAATTAAATGAATGCATTAAGAAAACAAAAAATGATAAAAAGAAATGTTATGGGGAAGTTATTGTTTTCCTTTATCAAAATAAAGACCTTGTAGATATTCAAAAACATCTTTTTATATTAAAGGGAAAAGAAAGAGTAATCACTTTTGAAAGTTCAAAAATATGGGATGATACAAAGATAATAGAAAATATATATGAAAAAAATTAGTTTGAAATCAGAGGATTTTATGGAAATATGTAATGGTGTTGATTATTTAGATCAAGTAAAAGAATTAATTATAGAATATACAAAGCGTTTGGGACGTGATTTATCTTTTCAAAATATTGATGAGGAATTATAAAATCCAGCAAAAAAATATATAGCTCCTGAAGGAGAACTTTTAGTGGCTGTAGAAAAGAAAAAGGTGATAGGAATGGTTGCCTATCATCGCCATTCAAAGAGTCGCTGTGAAATGAAACGCTTGTATGTAAAACCAAAATATAGAGAAAATAAATTAGGTAAAAAGCTTGTTTTAGAAATTTTAGAGTATGCTAAAAAAGCAGGATATAAGGAAATGGTGTTGGATACGATTATTCCTTTACAATCAGCAATTCATCTTTATAAAAAGGTAGGATTTGTTGAACGTGAGGCGTATTATCATAATCCGATGGATGATGTTTTGTATTTTAAAAAGATACTTTAAGTTATTGGACAACCAATAGCTTTTTATTTATGAAAAATGTTACAATAGATAAAAGGGTGAGATGAATATGAAAAAATATTTAAAAAGAAATAAATTTTATTTTATGATATGTGTTCTTTTATTTTCAACAGCAGGAATCATGTCTGTTTTTTTAGCAAGCATTGTTCAAAAAATGGTAGATACATCTGTTGATAAAAATATCATCCAATTTTATCATGTTATGATCTTAGCAGTTTTGTTTATTATCATTAATTTTTTAATCTATGTTTTAAGAGGTTTTTTTAGAGCTAAATATTTAAAAAATGTGATGTTTTCATTGAATCATGATTTATTTAAAGGAATCTTTTTTAAAACAGTCAAAGAGTTCAATCAAGAAAACTCATCAGCCTATTTAAGTATTTTTAATAATGATTTAAAAATTATTGAAAGAAACTATTTTGATAATTTATTAACGATTAGTGCAGATCTCTCACAATTTATTATTTGTTTAGTAGCTGTTTTTTCATTTCAATTTTCTTTAGCTATTATTGTTATTGTGATCAATGTTATTGCCATATTTGCTCCTGTTTTATTTGGAAAAGTTTTATCTAAAAAACAAATGATTTCAACGCAAAAATATAGTCAATTAAATATCAAAATCAAAGATTTCTTCAATTCTTTTGAACTTATCAAATGTTTTCAAATTACACATCATGTCATTCATCAATTTGATTATGTAGAAAATGAATATGAAACAAGTATGCAAAATTATCGCTACGATGAAGGAATTATTTCAGGTTTTTCAACATTATCTTCTTTAGGAGTAAGTGTAATGACAACACTTATTTCTCTCTATTTTGTAATTATAAATAGGATTACTATAGGTGAAATGCTGGCAATTACACAATTAGTCAATAATATTGCTAATCCTTTAGGAAGATTATCAAATGAAATTCCTTTATTAAAAAGTATAAAACCAATTGAAAATAAAATAGAAACATATTTTGAAAATAGCCACGAACATCGAATAAATTCAATTGATTCTATAGAAAATATCTCATTTAAAGATGTTTCATTTAGTTATGATCAAAGTAAAGAAATTATTCATGATTTTAATCATGTTTTTTATAAAAATAAAAAATACGTTCTTGTTGGAAACAGCGGTTCTGGTAAATCAACGATCATCAAGTTACTTTTAAACAATTATGAAGTAAGTAAAGGGACTTTATATATTAATGATATAGATATCAACACAATAAATATTGAAAATATTTATCAACATATATCAATCGTTCATCAAAATGCGCCAATATTAAATGATACTTTAAAAAATAATATCACATACTTTAAAGAGTATTCAGATAATCAAATCACAGAAGTCATAGAAAAAGCAGGCTTAAAAGATTTTGTCAATGCCTTACCTGAGGATTTAAATACAGTTATTAATGAAAATGGAAATAATATTTCAGGTGGTGAAAAACAAAGAATCAGTATTGCTAGAGCTTTACTTAAAGATGCAGATTTGTTGATTTATGATGAACCTACATCTAATTTAGATCATACAACTGCAAAAGAAATTGAAAGTATTCTTTTAAATATAGATAAAACATGCTTTATGATTACTCATAAATTAGATAAGGAACTCTTAAGTAAATTTGATGAAATTCTCGTTTTAAAAGATGGTTCTTTAAAAGAAGCAGGAAGTTATCAACAATTAGTAGATGAAGGTGCCTTTTTTAAACAATTGTTAAAAGGTACAAGTTAATGGGATGTTGTTTAAAGGCTGTTTGCATCAATAGAAATTAACTATCATTTTAGTGAAATAAATCTTTCTATTATTTTTGTGGCTATTTTGATATCAATAATTTTATTGGTGAGGGATTATTTAAATTATATCCAGTAAAGTTAGGATAAGAGGTTTCTCTTATCTTTTTCTTTTAAAAATAAATCTAATTATTATATAATAAATGAAAAGAGGTTACATATGAAAATAGGAATTATAGATGATGATGCTAGTTTTAGCACACAATTAAAAAATAAGATAAAAACAAGTTTATATTTTGAAGATGCAGAGATTGTTGTTTTTAATGAAAAATTTGAAACATTAGATTTGATGGATTATGAATATTTATTTATAGATATTATGTTATTACAAGCAAGTGGGATTGAACTTGCTAAAAAAGTTAAAAATAAACAGACAAAGATCATTTTTGTATCTGCTAATGAGGCGTTAGTTTATGATTGTTTTGATATTCATCTTTATTTTTTTATTAGAAAAGCTTTTTATGAAGAAGATTTTAAGAGATTGCTTTTGAAGATAGAAAAAGATGAGGCAGAAAGTAATAAACAGTATTTGCTTGATGAAAAAAATCATCAATATATTCGCTGCGTTGATATTTATTATATTCAATCTCATAGAAATGTTTGTACATTTTATACTAAAGATCAAGAATTTCAACAATATACGACTTTAAAAAAATGTACGGAATATTTTTGTTCAAATATTGCTTTCTATAAAATCAATTCCTATACGATTATTAATTTTAAATATGTGACTAAAATTAATCATCAATCAGTAACTCTTTTAAATCAACAAACATTTAATGTCTCTAGAAAAGCAAAAGATCTCATCGAAAAATATCATACCTATAGGAGGTATATTCAATAATGACTTTTTTATATTTAAGTTGTATAGAAATTGCTTTAATTTACCTGTTAAATATTCCTAAAGAACTGTTTAAAAGATATATTGGTATGTCATTATTTGTTAATGGTGTAGTGATGATGATCAGTTCTTCCTTATTATTACAGGATATTTTGTTTCTAGAGAGTTTATGTTTTTTCTTGTTTTATTCATTGAAAAGAAGGATAACAGAAATTTTATTTTATCTTTCTTTTCTATTGGTTGTTAAAGATATTATTATTATTTTTCCATTTTATACACTTATATCATTCATAATTTATATGACAGTTATGGCTTTACTTGTTTATATAAAACAACGTTATCCAATAGATAATCAAAATATTTATTGGAGTTTATTAATGATGATTTCTTTAAGTACACTTTGTATTTACCATATTCTTTATTATGATTTTCTTGAGATTTTAGGAGTTAATCGACATTTGATTATTCTTACAACACTAGTGATTACAATGATGATTTCTTATTATATGTTTTTTAAATATACAAAATTAAATCATGAACAACAATTATTGAATCAAGCTATTACTTATTTTAAAAATGATCAACAAAATTATGCTTATCTTGAAAAAAAGAATAATGAACTTTATAAATTAAAACATGATTTAAAATATGATTATCTGCAAATGAAACAGGCAATCAAAGAAAAAGAGTTTGAAACAATAAATCAAATCGTTGATCAAAAAATAGCCTTACTTGATCAAGAAGATATGTTGATTACATCAGGAAATAAGTTGCTGGATTCATTTATTAATATGAAACTTGAACAATTACAATTAAAAAAAATCATTCCTACGATGATTATTTCTATTCAAGATATTTCCTTTATCCAAGATGATCATTTAAATATCATTATTAATTATCTTTTTGATTTAGCAGCTCTATGTGTCAATCATCAAGAGTTACAAGTTAAAATTATTCAAGATACATGTGTTTTTGAAATAACAATGACCATGCATTTAGGAATTGAAAATATTGATCCAGTAAAATATGATACTCTCAAATTACTACTAAAAAAATATCAAGGCAGTATCAAAATCATACATGAAAATCAAAATTTAATTATTTCACTTCTTATACCCATGCAATAATGGGTATTTTTTTGTTAATTATCCTTTAAAATAAGTCAAACGTCCTCAACCTCTTATCTTTTTTTTAAAGCTTGTTAGAATGAAATTAGAAAAGAGGTGAGACTTATGATTGAAATAAAACATTTAGATATTCAATTTAAGCAACAAGTGATTTTTAAAAATGCTAATTTTAAAACATGTCCAGGGAAAATAACAGGAATTATAGGAAAAAGTGGTTGTGGAAAGACGACGTTTTTAAAAGCATTGATTTATCAATACAAGAATCAAATACTTTCTATTGATAAGCATGTAATCACTGAGAAAAATAAGGAAGATTACTTATTGCATTGTGTCAGTTATATTGATCAATTTGGAACATTCTTTGAAAATATGAAAATAATTGAACATTTTGAATTTATAAGTCAATTAAAAAAACAGAATTTTAATCAAAACAAAATGTTAGAAACCTTGTATTTAGTAGGATTAGATGCCATTGATTTAAAAAATTATCCTTCGTCTTTATCTATAGGGCAAAGAAAAAGATTTTTAATAGCACTTGCAATGTTTAAAGATGCTTCCATCATTATCATTGATGAACCAACAGCATCTTTAGATCAAGAAAATAAAGAAATTATTTTAAATCTGCTACAAAAGTTAAAGAAAGACAATAAATATATTATTATTACGACACATGATGATTTCCTTATTGAACATTTGGATATTGTTTATGAAATAGAAAATAAGCAGTTTTGTTGTCATCAGGAAATAAAAGAAGTTCAACAGGTTTTAAAAATAGAAAAGACAAAACATCAAAGAATCAAAAAATATTTTTTCTATAAAAATCAAAGACAATGGTTTCAATTTCTATTGGTGATGTTACTAGGATTTATTATGACAGTCTCTATTTCTATCAATATAAGTGACAGTATTTTACAGGAAAATCAGCTTGCAGACGGTATAGAAAGAGCTAATAAAGCAGAAGTCTATACAGGAAAAATGAATGATGCTTTTTTTGGAAATGATGGTTATTTTATAGGGGATCAGATAAATAATCTTGATATTAGTGATGATGAACTCGCACAAATGAAAGCAATCAAGCATGTTAAAGGTGTTTATCCTTTTGATGTTTTTGATACGATCAATCAGATGCAAAATGTAACAACGACGAGTGTCTATTGTAAAGGAAATAAGGTAAATTTTGATTATTTTAAAGATGGTAGTCCACTTGTAGCTCCTTATTATTCTTTTCAAAATATCAAAGTAAATGGTAAAAAGCTTAAAGGAAATGCTATCAGTCAGTCATTGGCTAATAAGCTAGGAATAGATAAGGATGAAAAGAATTTTAAGATTTCTGTAGAGGTCTATATACCTGTCCAACAATACAGTTATCAAGGAGAAATGAATGAATCAGGGCTAAAGGCAGAGATGTCGCAAGTCCTTACTAAAAAAGTAAAACTTGATTTAGAAGTAGATCATATCATTTCTGTCGATGATTACTATAATGAATTTTTGAGTGCAGGATATACTATTTTAATGCCAGAAAAATCATTTTATAGTTTATTGAATCAATACAATAATCAGACACCAGATAGTTTATTAGACGCTAAAGAATTAAATGCAACAATTACACCTTATCATAGTAAGAATTATGTTATAGAAGTAGATCGTATAAATAATTTAAAAATAGTAGAGAAAGAAATAACAAAGATTTCTAAAAATCTTGCAACCTATGATCAATATAATTCAGTTATTGATATGACAGATATCTATAAAGAAGAAAGAAAAGGAAGATATATCTACATGGTTATGGTGGTTCTTGTCGCCATTGTACTTTATGCAATGGTACAAATCAATGCACTTGATGATCGTAAAAATGAAGTAAAACTATTAAAACTTTATGGACTAAATGATAAGAATGTTCATTCATTGATTAATGAAAATGGCTTTGTTCAATTATTATTGTCACTTGCATTAGGTATACCGGGCTTCTTTATCGCAAGAAAGATGGGTTTTTTTGCAGTCAATGATCAAAGTTTAATCATCAGTTTATTACTTTTCTTTAGTATTCAAATAGCTGTTTCTATCATTATTTACATCTTGTATTTATTCTACAGTAAGTATTTTGTTAAGAAGGTGAAACAATGATTGAAATGAAACATATTAATTTATCCTTTAGGGATAAAGATTTATTTACTGATCAAGAAATTAAAATTGATTCAGGGAAAATTACATTGATTACAGGAGAGAGTGGTTCGGGTAAATCGACTCTATTATTTGAACTTGCACGACTTACAGATTATGCAAATAAGGAATATATTTATGAAAATGAAAAAATGTCTGATTTAGATGAGGAATCATTTAGAAGAAAAATCGCATTTGTTTTTCAAGACTGTCGACTTTTTAATGATCTATCAGTCATTCAAAATATTGAATTCTTTAGTCAACTTGGTCAGGTTGAATTTAAGAAAGATAAAATGATGAATTTGTTAGATGAACTTGATTTAAATATTGATTTAAATGGAGAAGTAAAAGTTTTATCAGGAGGGCAAAAACAAAGGCTTTTGATTTTATGCTGTATGATGAAAGAACCTGAAATCATTTTTTTGGATGAACCAACAGCGTATTTAGATGATGAAAACAGAAGACGTATGAGAAAAATCATTTATGATTTATGCTATAAATATCATAAGACAGTTGTTATTGCTTCTCATGATTTAGAGATGTTAGAGATTGCAGATAAACACTATCATATTGAAAGTCAAAAAATTCTATTAAAGAAAAATACCATTAAAGAAAATAAGAATTTAATTGCAAGAAAAACAATTCAAACATTTCCACTTAATTATTATTTACATGCACAAAAATCAAATAAAATCCATTATAAAAGAAATATCATCATTTCCTTTTTGATGATCATTATGACCTATATGATGTGTTTTCAAGCCTATTATCAAAAAGAAACAGAAAGAATGATTAATAAAGCAATTGATAATGAATTAAGAATTTCTTATAAGGATGGTGGAAATGCTTATGATATGGCTGGAATGCCAGTTTCTAGAACACTTGTACAAGATTTATCACAAAATAATATGATTCAAAATATTTCTCCCTTTTTTGAATGGAATGTGGCTCATATGACGGTTAATGATTCATCTTTTAAAGAAACAGTGGTCATACAACCCTATTATAAGAAAATGAAAACAGTCAAAAAAAACAGCAACCATGTATTTTTAATTGATAAACAAAAAATAAATACGGACAAGATTTATATTTCTTATTCTCTTTATCAAAAAATAAAAGGACATATTCATTTGACTGGAACAATGCAGGTGCTAAAAAACAATGAATTTGAATTTGTTGAAATTCCTTTTGAACTTTCAAATGCAGATACTGTTGATAAGGATATTGGTAATCGTTATACGAAATCAACTGAAAATATTATTTATATTTCACAAAATCACTATCAAAAAATCATCAATCAATGTATTCCTGATGACTCGTATCAATCAAATGTCTATATCTTAAAAATAAATTCTTATAAGAACATACAGGCAGTAACAGATTTTATTAAAAAACACGATCAACAAATTAAAGTTTATAATCCAGTATCTTCTTCAATTCTAAGTCAAACAACATCATTTGGATTTGAAATGATTTACAATTTTTCAAAGATCATATTTATACTCTTTGTACTTTCATGTTTTATTATAGGAATGTTTGATGTTGTCATAAGACGTTATCAATATGCATTGTTGCTTGTCAATGGTTTCAATAAAAAGCAATGTTTAAAACTTATTTTAAAAGAAAGGATTAATTATTGTTTACTATCTATTGTTTTAGCGCAAGTTTCAGTAATTAGTATTTTCTACTTACAATACCATACATTGGCAAGTATAATTATAGAAAGAGCGTTTAGTGTTTTGACGATTGTGAATTTAATTATTCTTTTTGTACCATGTGTTACATTTAGTATTTTAATGAAAATAAACAATGAAGGAAATATGTTAAAAACAAGTGAGGAGTGATTATTATGAAAAAGGTTCCAGTGTTTGTTGTATTAATAGGATGTGTATTTAGTTGGCTAATAGCAAGTATGAATCCTGTTACAAAGATTATTGATCAATCAGTATATTCTTATTTTAATTACCAATTGATGGCAATTGGTATAGCGATTAGCTTATTCGTAGGAATTATATTATTATGGTTTATTAAAAGAAAAGAACAATAAAACAGTTAAGCTGAGAAAAATCTCAGCTTTTTTTTATAATAAACACTTGAGTATAGAGGGACTCTATAGTTTATCTTGAAGGTGTAAAGAGAAGAAAATCAAGGAAAGGAGATAAAAATATGTTTGATTTTACACTTAAATACTTTTTTAAAGAAATCAAAAAGAATATCAGTATGATTGGAGTGATAACAGGAGCAATGTTATTACTGAGTTTGATTTTAAGTATGTTTTATAATACGACGCTTAATCCACCTTTAAAGACAGATGATTTAGCAGCCTTTTTTATGGAACTTTTTAGATTGACAGTGATTTTAATTTTTATGTTGATTTGTATCTATGTGGTTGTTTATTCTACGAATTATTATAATAAGATCCATTCTAAGATATTAGGTCTATTAAAGATTTTTGGATATACGACCAAAGAAATTGTTTTATTTTTTATGATACAAATCACTATAATTTTAAGTATTTCTTTTATTCTATTTACATTATTAAGTATGCTTGTTACACCACTCTTATTTAAATTTATTTCATTTTATTTACAAGAAAAAATGGTTTTTGTTTTCTTTGAAAAAAGTTATTTAGATACACTTGCTTTTTTCTTTTTAACGATTTTAGTTATTGTTTTTGTAGAGTTTAGATATATTATTCAAACACCGACAACTCATTTAATAAAAGGGGATGAAACGATTTCTTATAAAATAAAAACAAAAAGTTTGTTTAAAGAATTTTTGTATGTTGCTTTATTTTTATATGGTTTATATATTATCTTAACCTCTACTTTAAAGATAAATCTAATCGTTCCACTTTCACTTTGTACTTTTGGAATCAATGGAATTATTAAATATACATTACCTAGAATGATTCAAGTCATACTTTTAAGAAAAGATGTTAAAGGAGAAACATTGGTCATGTTAAAAAACTATATCTTTATTATTAATCAAATGGGTATGTTGATTTTATTAAGTATCTTGATCAATCTCATGATGCCTTTAATGATTTATATTTATCTTGATCAAGTAGGTTTCTTTATAGAATTTCTATTCATGTATATTTTTACAAGTATGATTTTAAATTATATTATTTATCAAAGATTGAATATCAAACGTTTAGAAAATAAACACACTTATAAGAAGTTATATACCTTAGGATATGACATGCAAACAATTAAAAAGTATTCGCAAAAAGAAATTTCACTCTTTTATATAACACTTTTTATTTGTGTTAGTTTGTATATTTTAACATTGACAATTTCATTGATCATTAAATGTGTTTTATCAACAAATGCATTATTTATCTGTTTTGTTTATATCATCCCAATGTTGATGATGTATTTAATTGCTCGATATAAAGAAGGGAGAAGTGTAGTCATATGGAAACAATTATAAAAACAGAATCACTTACAAAAATCTATAATCCTTTAAGTTTAAATCCTAAATTAGCATTAGATCAAGTTTCTTTAGATGTTAAAGAAGGAGAATTTATTGCGATCATGGGGAAAAGCGGTTCAGGGAAAACAACATTGTTAAATATTTTATCAACAATTGATGATTTAACAAAAGGTAAACTTTTTATTTATGGTAAAAATATTTATGAAATGTCTGAAACTGAAAGAGCTCATTTTCGAAAAGAAAATATTGGTTTTATTTTTCAAAACTTTAATTTATTAGATACTTTAACGGTTAAAGAAAATATTATTTTACCTTTAAAACTTGCAGGTAAAATAATAGATGAAGAAGATTTTAAACAAATAATCAAAGATTTAGAAATTGATGATCTTTTAGATAAATATCCATTTGAATGTTCTGGAGGACAAAGTCAAAGAGTGGCCGTGGCAAGAACACTTGTGATGCATCCAAAGATTATTTTTGCTGATGAACCTACAGGTAATTTAGATGGTGTACGTTCTAAACAATTGATGCAATATTTGGAAAAGGTCAATAGAGAAAAGAATATTACAGTTATTATGGTTACGCATGACCCTTTAGATGCAGCTTATTCATCTCAAATGTATTATATTGAAGATGGTAAAATAAAAGATCATTTATTAAAAAAAGATGATTCATTTGATACTTATTTTAATAAGATTGTTAAGATATCAATGGAATTATAAAATACTAAAAAGAGCGGATGCTCTTTTTAGTAAGATCTGCTTTTTTTCCAATAAAGTTGGATATCTTCTAATTCTTCATGATTGATTCTTAAAATATGATCTTTAATTTGTTTGATGAAATCGTCTCTAGAATGAGGACTACTAAAATAGAAAGGTCTACCTTGAATATGATCGGTATCTAAAATTTCTATCAACATTTTAGAATATTCTACTTTGTAGACTTTTTTAGGATAATTATTTTGATCACAATGATTCATATCTTTAAAATATAATGTATTTTCCATATCGTTCACCTCTTGTTTTTATTGTAACAATTCACTTATTTTTTTGATAAATAAAGGAATATTTAAACGGTAAATATTTGGTGTTAAATCAAATAAAATGATAATAAAAGTTTATTGATGATAAAAATAGAATATTGTTTTTGAATTGAATTGTGTGGTTTTTTAGACAATTTGCGGATAAATGTCTAAAAAAGAGTACAATGAAATAAAATATATAGCATTTATCGACATAATACGATATAATAGTGTATCGTGAAGTACAATATTTGTATTTTATTTAAGAATAAACGACCTAAGTTATTCAAAAAATATGGAGGTAAAATCATGGAAGATTCAAAAAAAATCAAGTGGTATGGTTTAGCTTTCATGGCGTTTTCTACTGTTTGGGGATTTGGAAACGTTTTAAATGGCTTTATCTACTTCAATGGTATCCAAGTAGTTTTTAGTTGGGTATTAATGTTCGCACTTTATTTTGTTCCTTACGCTTTAATGGTAGGAGAACTAGGGTCTGCGTTTAAAAATTCTGGTGGAGGAGTAAGTTCTTGGGTACATGAAACATTTGGTCCTAAACTTGCATACTATGCTGGATGGACATATTGGGCATGTCACGTTACTTATATTGCAAGTAAAGGTAGTGGTGGTTTAAAAGCATTAAGCTGGGCAATTTTTAGAAATGCTGAATTTTATGACTCACTTCCAACATTGTATGTGCAACTTGCTACACTTGCAGTATTCTTATTTTTCTGTTGGTTTGCTAGTAGAGGGTTAAACCCACTTAAACAATTAACAACAGTTGCAGGAACAAGTATGTTCGTTATGTCAATCTTATATATCTTAATGATGTTTGCTGCACCAGCAATTAATCCAAATGGGGGATATTTATCATTAGACTTTAGTTTTGACAAAATTGTTCCACAATTTAATGTTAATTATTTTACGTCACTTTCTATTTTAGTATTTGCAGTTGGTGGGTGTGAAAAAATTTCACCTTATGTAAATAAAGTAGAAAATCCTTCAAAAGGATTCCCAAAAGGGATGATTGCACTTGCAATCATGGTTATGGTATGTGCTATTTTAGGTACATTTGCTATGGGTATGATGTTTGATCCAACTGTAATCAATGCATCACCTGAATCATTCAATTCATATGTATCAAATGGTGCTTACTGGTCATTCCAAAAATTAGGTCAATACTATCATATGGGAGATGCATTACTAATTATTTACGCATTATGTAATATGATTGGACAATTCTCAACATTAGTATTAAGTATTGATGCACCACTTAGAATGTTATTAGATAATGAAGATGCTAGACAATTTATTCCATCTAAATTATTAAAACAAAACAAATATGGTGCTTATGTTAATGGAATTAAAATGGTTATGGCTTTATCTGGAAGTATTATTTTAATTCAAATCATTGGTGGACAAGGAGCTGCTGGAGTATTAGCCCAATTAAATAAATTAAATTCAGTATGTATGCCAATGCGTTATGTTTGGGTATTCTTAGCTTATATTGGTTTAAGAAAAGCTTATGATAAGATCCCAGCTGATTATCGTTTTGTTAAGAGTCAACCAGTTGCTTTATTCTTTGGTGGATGGTGTCTTTTTGTAACAGCTGCATGTTGTATCATGGGTGTTTACTCAACTGACTTATTTACAATGGCTTTAAATATTATTACTCCTGTTGTTTTAACTGCATTAGGAATAATTTTACCAGCTATTGCTAAAAGAGAAAAAGCTAACGCTATTACAGAATAATTGTGATAAAATATAGAAGAGGTGTTAGAAAATGTATAGGGGAATTTCAAAAGAATTATTAGACTTTTTACAAAAAAGTCCTACAGCATTCCATGCTGTTGAAAACATTAAAGAAGAATTAAATAAACAAGGTTTTGTTGAATTATTAGAAGGTCAACCTTGGAAAATGGTTCCAGGTGGTAAATATTATGTGACTCGTAATAATTCAAGTATTATTGCTTTAAAGGTCGGAAGCAATTTAGAAAATTATAGTTTTAATGTTGCTGCTTCACATAGTGATTGCCCAACTTTTAAATTAAAAGAAAATGCTGAATTAGAAGTTAAGGGTAAATACACACAATTAAATACTGAAGGTTATGGAGGAATGATTTGTTCAACTTGGTTTGATAAACCATTATCTATTGCTGGACGTTTATTAATTAAAGATGGAAATGAATTAAAAACACAATTAATTAATATTGATCGTGATTTAGTATTAATTCCTAATGTAGCCATCCATATGAATAGAGCTGTTAATGATGGTTATGCATATAATAAACAAATTGATATGTTACCATTATTTGGTGGTGCTGATTGTAAACCTGGTGACTTTAAGAAATTAGTTGCTAAAGAAGCAGGTGTAAGTGTTGAAGATATTTATGGTAGTGATTTATATCTTTATAATCGTACAGCGCCATCTATCTGGGGAGCTAACGATGAATTTATTTCAAGTCAACATTTAGATGATTTACAATGTGCATTTACTTCATTAAAAGGTTTCTTAGCAGGTGGAAATGATCAATCAATCAATGTTTTAGCTTGCTTTGATAATGAAGAAGTTGGTTCTGGAACAAAACAAGGGGCTGCTTCAACACTTTTATATGATGTATTAAAACGTACAAACAGTGCTCTTGGAAAAACAGAAGAACAATTCTATTGTGCGATTGCTTCAAGCTTTATGCTTTCAGCGGATAACGCTCATGCTGTTCATCCACATATTCCACAAAAAACAGATGCAACAAACTGTGTTTATATGAATGAAGGAATTGTTGTTAAATCACATGCTGGTCAAAAATATACAAGTGATGCGGTAAGTGTTGCGGTATTTAAAGACTTATGCAAAAAAGCTAATGTGCCTGTACAATTCTTTGCTAATCGTTCGGATGAAGCTGGAGGAAGTACTTTAGGTAATATTGCAATGGCTCAAGTTTCTATGAATAGTGTTGATATTGGTTTACCACAACTAGCAATGCATTCAACTTATGAAACTGCGGGTATTAAAGATACTTATTATATGATTCAAGTAATGACTGAATTCTTTAATTGTCATATTAGTGAAGTTAACAGTCATTCATTAAAGGTAGATTAGAATGAAAGAAAAGAAGTACGATATTTATTTTGAAAATAGTGTTAAAGTAAAAAGTTTAAATGATGATTATTTTAAATGTTATCAAGAAATTGAAAAAACATTGTTTAAAAAGCAAAAAAATGTTTTAAAAACAAATATTTTAATATCTGAGATTTTAGATTGTATGCTTATTTGTCAGGAAAAAGGACAAACAGTTAAACAAATGATTGGACAAAGTAGTCAATCATTTGTTGATCAAATTAATCGAAAAATAAATTATAAAGAAAAAATCAATCAGTTAAAACAAAAAGACTTAAATAAATATGAAATGTCTGGTATTTTACTTACAATGTGTATCTATATTGTACTTCTTTTTGTTAAAGAATTGATTGGAAATCATTATTTAATCAATTACTATATTGATTTACTTGTTGCTGTAATAATGCTTTGTATAAGTATTAAACAACTTCTTAATCAAAGAAAATTGATTAAAAGATATCAAGTATCAATTCAACCTTTTGTACTTGAAATATCAAGTATTGTGATTTCATTATTGATTTCAATTGTGTTTTATAACAGTCCTTTTGATATCACTTTTGTTATATTAGTAATCGCATTTTTTACAAGTAAAAAAATGTATTCAAAATCCTTAAGCAATTAAGGATTTTTTCTTTGCATTCTTTTAAAAATATAGTAAAGTATTATAAGGTGATAAAAATGGAAAAAGAAATCATATTAGAAAATTTAGATGAAAGTATTGTTAATGAGGCAACCTTTTATAGTCAACAAAATATTCCTTCACAGATATCACAAGCACTTTATTTATATGGAAGTACAACAGATTATCAAGTATTAGGATTTATTGATGCAAGTGGTGATGGAAGTAAAGGAATGATCTTTACGGATCAAGGAATTTATTTTTGTTTTAAAGAACCACATTCATTTTTATATGAAGATATAGAAGAAGTAGTACTTATTAAAAAAGAAGAAGGTTTTGATTTTTATGCGAAAATCAAAACAAAAGCAAATACTTTTGTTTTTAAAAATAAATATTTAAATTTAAAAGGATTTATTGAATGTTTAAGTGAAATTTTAGAAATGCCTGTTCATTATGAAATGTCAGCTTATGAAAAAGTAGGATACTTTGTACCAATTGTTTTAAATGATTTAAAAGAAGATGTTTATGAAGATTTAGAACTTAACGAACAACACTTCCAACAAATTAAAGATATTGAACATGAATTAGAAATGGCAAAAGAACTTAAAGGTTTAGATTATCAAGATGAATGTCGTTCTTTATGTCGTTATTGTTTAGATTTCTTTGAAAGTTTAGGATTGGATAGTGATGAAATTGATGCTTTAAATGAAGCACAAAGTTTCTTTGATCAACAAGATAGTCATGAAAACCAACAATTAGGGGGAGCTAAACGTTGGGTCGATGAAATGATGAGTAATTATCAAAATGGTGATACAGGAATGTATGATCAAATGAAATCAACGATGGAAAGTTTAGGTATTGATGAAGAAAGACTTAAGAATATGTCTAATGAAGAAGTCAATCAATATGTTCAAGATATGTGTAAAAAATTTGGTATTTCACAAAGTTTATTTGATAAATTAAAGGATAAGTTTGGAAGATAGAGGGTAGAGTATGATTAAATTAGTTGTTTTAGATGTGGATGGAACAAGCATTGATAGAGATAATCAATTTTATGATGATGATATTAAAGAGATTGATTTTTATAAAAAAAAGGGCATTGAATTTATGTTTGCTTCAGGTAGAGATATGAATATGATGCTTGATATGATTGAAAAGTCTCATGTAGATGGTGATTTGATTATTAATAATGGGACACAATATCGAAATATTGAAGGAACTAAAAATATTGCGCATCCAATGGATGAAGATGCTTTTAGAAAGATGATTCCTATTTTACAAAAATATAATTATCATATTTCTATTCATACAACAAAAGGAAAATATATTTTAACAGATTTTGAAAGCTATTGGGATCTACATGTTAAATTATTAATGAAAGGTCGTGAGGGCGTTACTTTAGAAGACCTTCCAAATACGACATTCTTTAGAAGATGGGGTTATTTAAATGATTGTACCTCGGTAAAATCAATTGATGATATTTATAACCAAGGAGCTTTGCCTTTAAAAGTAGATGCTAGACATTTAAATCCTGAAGAAGCAAAGGACGTAAGAGAACGTTTAGATTGTATACCTCATTTAAACATTTCTTCATCATATGAAGATAATATTGAAATTACTTGTGATGATTATGATAAAGGAATCATGTTAAAAGAAGTTTTAAGATTAAAAGGATTGAATCTTGATGAAGTGGCAACTTTTGGAGATGGTTTAAATGATGTGTGTATGTTAAAAGGATTCCCTTATAGTTTTACACCAGCTAATGGATGTAAGGAGGCTAAAGAAGCAGCAACCTATACACTTACTAAAACAGGTGGAAATGGTGCTATTCAAGAAGGACTTCATATTTTAAAAGATTTAGATTTGATTTAACTTTCAAAGTAAAAGCTTTGAAAGTTTTTCTTTTTTAAAGAAAAACGTCAAAAAAATGTCTATATAATAGTAGGAGGGATAAATTAAATGGACCAAGTACTAGAAATTACATCAAATGATCATATTATCATGATCGATAAACTCTGTAAAAGAATATTAGGACATCCAGAAACTTTAGGAAGAATCACCAAAGGCTTTGTTAAAGAAGCTAAGGATGTCTCTTTAGAAGAAATCATTGAAATTATTAAAGGAAAGAAAGATCAGGAAGGAAATTATTATTTTCAACAACTCAATAATGTTATTGATATACCTCATCATGGAAAAGTAGAATTTGATTATTTCTGTTATATCAATCTGTCACAAGTTGATGGAACAATGAAAAGAATCTAACTAGATGTAGAAATACAAAATGTAGAGAATCCTAGCTATGTTTTGCTTACAAGAGGAAATGATTATCTTTCAAGAATAATTACCAGTCAAAATGGTAAAGAATATGATTATCGAAATTATGATGGGATGAAAAAAGCCTATGTGATATGGATACTGCCACAGGCAGCTAAAAAAAGAGATGGACATGTCAATCGAATAAGTTCTAAATTAGAAAATATCAGTAGAAGTACTATTGAAAGGTTAGAAAGTTATGATAAAAGCGAACAGATCATGATATCAAAGAGAAGTATGAGGGTAGTGATTGGATCAAGACACCGTTAGTCATCTTTTTAAATAATACATATGATCTTTTGATAAAGAAAGAAGTTATGAAAGAATATGGATTTGAAGAAATAGAGAAGGAGGTTAAAAAGATGTGTAATTTAGGAGAAATGATAACCAGAGAAAATATAGAAAAAGGACATTCTATGGGGCTTGAACAAGGACAAAAATTGGAAAGAAGAAAGAAAAATATTGAATTAATAACAAATTTGATGAATAGCTTAAGTATTTCGTTTTCAAAAGCAGTTGAATTGTTAAAAGTTTCTGAAGATGAAGTTTTAGAAATAAAAAAATATTTTGAAGCTTAATGGTATTTGCTGGCAAGGACGATATTTTGTCCTTGCTTTTATTTTTGATGACAAAAAATAGATGTAAATAGCTAGAAATGATAACGTTTTTAGGAAATGCTTGTGATAAAATAAACATGAGGAAAAAGGAGACTTATTATGAATACTTATGAACATTTATTTACACCTATTAAAATAGGAAATACAACAGTAAAAAATCGTATTTTTATGCCACCTTTATCAACTAATCTTGCAGATAAAGGTTATGTAACAGATGCCTTAGTAAAGCACTATGCAGCTAGAGCAAAAGGTGGAGTAGGACTTATTGTAACTGAAGTTACAACTGTAGAACCTACATATACATATTTACCAGGAGATATGTCAATCTATGATGATTCTTATATTCCTGGATGGAAAAAACTTGTAGATGCAGTACATCAATATGATACTAAAATCTTATCACAACTCTTTCATCCAGCTTATATGGCTTTTCCAATTCCTGGGACACCACAATTGATTGCTCCTTCTAATGTAGGACCATATTATGCTAAAAGTGCCCCTCGAGAAGTAACAAAAGAAGAATTAAAAGTAATTGTTAAACAATTTGGTGAAGCTGCTTTACGTTTTAAAAAAGCAGGGGGAGATGGAGTTGAAATCCAAGCAGCCCATGCACATGGTTTATTAGGAGGATTTTTAACGCCTTTATATAATAAAAGAACAGATGAATATGGTGGAGATATTCATGGAAGATTACGTTTAACTTTAGAAGTTATTGAAGAAGTAAGAAAACAATGTGGTAGAGATTTTATCATTGATGTGCGTATTTCAGGAGATGAATACAGTGATGGTGGTTTAACACTTAATGATATGATCTATGTTTCTAAACAATTAGAAAAAGCAACCGTTGACTTTATTCATGTTTCTGGAGGAAATACCATTAAAAAAGGAAGTTCAATGCCAGCAAGTGGAACAGCTCCGGCACCACATAAACATGCAAGTGAAGAAATTAAAAAACATGTATCTATTCCAGTGGCAACAGTTTCGCGTATCAACGAACCTTGGGTAGCAGATGAGTTAATCGCTAATGGTGTTTGTGATGCGTGTATGATTGGTCGTCCTAATTTATGTGATAGTGAATTTGCGAACAAAGCAAAAGCAGGAAAAATAGATGAAATTAGACCATGTATTGGTTGTGGAAGATGTTTAACAGGAATTATGTTTGGTAAACCAATTAGTTGTACAGTCAATCCAGCTGTTGAAAAAGAAGAAATTGATGAAGCTCCTGTTAAGAAAAAAGTACTTGTTGTTGGTGGTGGACCAGCAGGAATGGAAGCTGCTTATGTCGCTAAAAAACGTGGACATGAAGTTGTTTTATGTGAACAAAGTGATCGTTTAGGTGGTCAATTAAATATTGCTTGTGTGCCTATTGGTAAACAAGAAATTACTAAAGTAGTTAAATATATGAAGAGCCAATTAACAGGTGTTGATGTTCGTTTAAATACAACAGTGACTAAAGAAATGATTGAAAATGAATTTAAAGATTATGAAATTATTACAACAGTAGGTGCAACACCTAAAGAAATCGAACCTTATAAAGTCTTTAAACAAACAATGACGGCTGATGATATTTTATCTGGTAAAAAATTTCCAGGTAGAAAGATCGTAATTATTGGTGGTGGTTCTGTTGGTTGTGAAACAGCAGATTATTTAGCACCATTGATTAATGATTTATTCCCTACAAATAGAGATATTACTTTAATTGAAATGACTAAAGGATTAATGACAGGGGAATCTGGAGCAACGAAATCATTGCTTACAAGACGTATGATGGAAAAAGGTGTGAAGATTGAATTAAATTCAAAGATCACTTATGTTGATGAAAATACTATTAAATATGAAAAGAATCATCAAGAATATGTTTTAGATGATGTTGATACATTAGTTTTTGCAGTTGGCTATAATCCAGTTGCTTCACCAATTGAAAATGCTCATTTAATTGGTGATTGTCAAAAAGTAGGAACATTAAAAGATGCTATTACAAATGCATATCAAATAACAAAGGAGATATAATAATATGAAACTATTAGAACCAATCCAAGTAGGGAAAATGACATTAAAAAACAGAATTATGTTTCCACCTCTTACAACAGGGTATGAAGAAAGAGATGGATCTATTGGTCAAAAAAGTTTAAGTTTTTATGAAAGATTAGCGAAAGGTGGAGCTTCTTATGTTGTTATTGGTGACGTAGCTCCTGTACGTACAGCATCACCAACACCAAAACTTTATAGTGAAGAACAAATACCAGCCTTTAAAAAACTTGCGGATACATTACATCAATATGATTGTAAAGTGGCTTTACAAATCTTCCATCCAGAATATGATGTTCCTGGTGTTGGAAAAATGATTATGGAAGCAGGAATAGCTCGTCAAAATGCGGCTAAAGCAAAAGCTGAAGGAAATGAAGAAGAAGCTTTAAAACAAACAGAATTAGCACAAAAGCTTACAAAAGATGCTTATGCTAAATTACATCATGATATGCAACATTTTGTTTCAGAAGCAACTGTTGAACAATTAAATCAAATTAAAGAAAGTATAGCAAGTTGTGCTCATAAAGCAATGATTGCAGGAATTGATGCAATTGAAGTTCATGGAGATAGACTATTAGGTTCTTTATGTTCTGAAGTATTAAATCATCGAAGTGATGTATATGGTGGTTCTTTTGAAAATAGAATTCGTTATGCTTTAGAAGTTGTTAAAGCAATTAAAGAAGCCGCACCTGATTTGACAATTGAATATAAACTTCCAATTATTACTTTAAATAAAGATGGAAGTTTAAGAGGTAAAGGTGGTTTAAAAGAAGCTGAAGGAATTGCTTTTGCGAAAAAACTAGAAGAAGCAGGCGTTGACATGATTCAAGTAGCTCAAGCCAACCATACAGGAAATATGGGTGATACGATTCCACCAATGGGAGATGTGCCATATAATTGGACATTACCAGTTGCTAGAAAAGTTAAAGAAGTTGTTTCTATTCCAGTAGCAACAGTAGGTAGAGTGGTCAGTGTAGAAGCTGGTGAAAAAATCTTAAATGATGGAGATGCAGATGTGATTGGTTATGGACGTTCTTTATTAACTGATCCTGATATTGCTTTAAAAGCAAAAAAAGGAGAATGCATTAGAGAATGTTTAAACTGTAATAAAGGATGCGTTGATGCAATTCAAAATAGACAATACATTTCATGTGTTTTAAATGCTGAAAATGGAAATGAAGCTACTGTTTCAATTAAACCAACAAATAATCCTCAAAAAGTAGTTGTTATTGGTGGAGGAATTGCTGGGTTAGAAGCAGCAAGAGTTGCTGCTGTTAAAGGACATACAGTGACTTTATTTGAAAAATCAGATCATTTAGGAGGACAAATCAATATTGCCTCTGTTCCACCAAGAAAAAATGAAATCTTAAGAAGTGTTGAATATTATCAAAAAGTATTACCTACATTAAATGTAGATATTCATTTAAATGAAGAAGCAAAAGATATCAATAGTTATGATTATGCTATTATTGCTGTAGGGGCACATAATATGGAAATGCCAATTCCTCATGATAACAGCAATATTGTTTCAAGTTGGGATGTTTTAAACGGACAAGAAGTTACTGGTGATTGTGTGGTTATTGGTGGAGGTTTAGTAGGTGCTGAAACTGCTGAATATCTAGCAAATAAAGGTCATCAAGTGACAATTGTAGAAATGATGGATAAGATTGCTGCTGGTGAATCTACAACTGTTTTACCATTAATGATGAAAGACTTTGCAGATCATAATGTTAAGCAATTAGTAAATACAAAAGTAGATCATATTGAAAACAATATTGTCTATACAGCAAATGATCAAATCAAAGCAGATACAATTATTAATGCTTTAGGATCAAAGAAAAATATCTTTGATGATTCATCTATTACAATTCCTCATGTTTGTGTAGGAGATTGTTCTGGTGAAAGAACTGCTGATATAGCAAGTGCTATTAGAACAGCTTATCATGCTGCTAATGAAATAGGTTAATAGATAATAATGTAATAGAATGTATATTTTTGAAAGTTTTTGTATCACAGTACAAAAACTTTTTAATTTTAAATATTTATTGTATTACAATGTGATAAAGAGATGATGCATTTATGATTATCGAAAGAAAAGAGTATCTAAACAAGTTAATAACATGGAAAGATAAACAATTGATTAAAATTGTAACAGGGGTAAGACGATGTGGAAAATCAGTACTTTTAAAAATGTATCAAGATTATTTAAAAAATAACGGAGTTAAAGAAAGTCAAATTGTAACTATTAACTTTGAAGATTTTGATTATGAAGAATTAACAAATTATAAAAATTATATAATTATTTATAATAAAAACTTATACTAAATAAAATGACGTATATCTTTTTGGACGAAATTCAAAATGTAGATTAATTTCCAAAAGTATTAGATAGTCTTTATATTAAAGATAATGTAGATATTTATGTGCTTATATGTTAACAAGTGAAATAGCGACAATGATTTCAGGAAGATATATTCAAATAGAAATGTTGCCGTTATCTTTTAAAGAATATATGGAAAGTACAGGAAATATGAATGATAGAGGAATAAAATATACAGAGTATTTACAAAATAGTTCATTTCCATATGCTCTTCAGTTAAAGAATCAACTTGATGAAATACGTGATTATCTTGAAGGTATTTATAATACAATTGTTGTAAAAGACATTGTCCATAGAAAAAATATAACAGATACAATGATGTTAAAGAGCATTTTAAAATTTGTATTTGATAATATAGGCAATCCTTTATCATCTAAAAAAATTTCAGATACAATGACATCATTGGGAAGAAAAATAAATTCAAGGACCGTAGAAAAGTATTTAGAGGCTTTCAGTGAAAGTTATATTATATATCCAGCTAAAAAATATAATATTAAAGGAAAAGAGTATTTAAAATCACTAGAAAAATATTATATTGTGGATATTGGGATGAGATATATGTTATTGGGCTCTAAAATGATGGATATAGGACATATTTTAGAAAATGTTGTGTATTTAGAATTATTGAGAAGAGGATATGATGTATATGTTGGTAAAATTGATAATTATGAAGTTAATTTTGTTGCACAAAGTCATAAAGGTACAATTTATTATCAGGTAGCTCTTATTGTAAGAGATGAAAAAACACTTCAAAGAGAATTAAGACCACTCCAAGCTATTCGTGATCATTATCCTAAAGTTATTTTAACAATGGATGAAGATTCAAAAATTCAATATGATGGTATTAGACGTATTAATGCAAGAGACTGGTTATTAGGTTTAACTGATTAAAAATATTTAATTTTAGAACTATAAAATAGTGACTTATAATTTTTAAGTACTTCAAAATATGAAAAAGACAAAATAAGTATGTAAGTTTTCCAACATATTTATTTTGTCTTTTTTCTGCATCATACAATTAGCTTATTTACTTATTATCGATATTCGATAATAAGTAAAAAAACAAAACTTTTTATTTATATCATTACTAACCAGCAGTATTTTTTACTCAACGACATTATTTTATTTTTTTATGTCAAAAAAATAAAAAATAATAATTTATAACTGTTGATTATTATATTGAGGAGGAAGTTATGAAAGTAAGAAAAGCAATTATACCAGCAGCAGGATTAGGAACAAGATTCCTACCAGCAACAAAAGCAATCGCTAAAGAAATGTTGCCAATCGTAGATATTCCAATAATCCAATATATCATTCAAGAAGCAGTAGACAGTGGAATAGAAGAAATCCTGATTATTACAAACAGTAATAAACATGCAATGGAAAATCATTTTGATAAAAACTATGAACTAGAAGAAAGATTAAAAGAATCAGGAAAACTAGAACAAGTAAAAATGATTCAAGATATAGCAGATATGGCCAATATCTACTATATCAGACAAAAGGAACCAAAAGGATTAGGACATGCAGTACTTTGTGCTAAATCTTTTATAGGAGATGAACCATTTGCAGTCTTATTAGGAGATGATGTGGTTGTCAATAAAGAAGGAAAACCAGCTTTAAAACAATTAATAGAACAATATAGTAAAACATCAGCATCAGTAATTGGAGTACAAACAGTCGATAAAAAAGATGTCAGCAAATATGGAATCGTAGAACCATCAAAATCACATCCAGCAAAGGGAAGACTGGTAAAATTAACAGATATGGTAGAAAAACCAGTAGTAGAGAAAGCACCAAGTCAACTAGCAGTCTTAGGAAGATATGTATTGACACCTGAAATCTTTGAATTGTTAGAAACACAAGGAAAAGGAGCAGGAGGAGAAATCCAATTAACAGATGCCATTAAAAGATTGTTAGATAGACAAGCAGTGTATGCGTATGATTTTAAAGGAAAGAGATATGATGTAGGGGATAAATTTGGATTTATCAAAGCAACAATAGATTTTGCCTTAGATAGAGAAGATTTACATGATCAAGTAAGTAAACATATTCAAGATATTGTCAATAATAAGTAGTGATAGGAAGGTAATTTAAATTGGATATATATCAAACTGTTATTTCTCATTATCCTCATTGGAGTAAAATAGAATTAATTGCTGTAGTTATAGTATTGATTATAAGCTTTATTATTTTAGAAAGATTTTATAAAAAAGATAAAATAAATAAAATACAAATGTTTTTTTGTGTTTTATTTATTATCTATTTATTGCATGTTTATGGATCTACTGTTTTTTCTAGATTACCAAGTAAAAGAATATGTAAGTTAGAAGTATTTTGGTCATGGAAAGAAATATTAAATTCAATGAATACTACATATCCAAAATATGAATTGTTCTTGGAGAATATATTAAATGTTATTATGCTTTTACCTTTAGGTATCTTTTTACCATTAGTATATGGTAAAAAGATAGATTGGAAGGTAGGTTTATTGATAGGTTTTTGTATTTCTTTTTCTATTGAATTGATGCAATTGGTTTTATGTAGAGGAATGTTTGATGTTGATGATATTATTCATAATAGTTTGGGTTTTTTAATAGGAATAGTGATTATTAACAAAGTATTATTAATGAATAAAATAAGCTAGCAGCCTTAAATTTAGAGGCTGCTTTTTTGCTATTTGATCTAAATTTTATGTTTACATTATTTGTATCTTGTACAATAATAAGATACAAATAATGACGAACAACCAAGGCTGGTAGAAAGGAAAAAGTATGTTGTATAAATATACAGTATATTAGTAGTTAAAACATTGGATATATTTCAAACCATTATTTCTCATTATCCTAAATGGAGTAAAATAGAATTAATAACTGTAATTATTGTAATGATTATCAGTTTTATCATATTAGAAAGATATTATAAAAAGAATAAGATAACTAAAACACAAATGTGTTTTAGTATCTTGTTTATTATTTATCTTTTACATGTTTATGGATCAACAGTATTTTCTAGATTACCAAGTACTAGAAAATATCAATTGGAAGTATTTTGGTCTTGGAAAGAGATTATTCATCCTATAGGGAGATTAGGAACTGCTTCTAGATATGATTTGTTATTAGAAAATATATTAAATATTGTAATGCTTTTACCAATTGGTATCTTTTTACCATTAGCATATGGTAAAAAGATAGATTGGAAAATAGGATTATTAATAGGTTGTTGTATTTCTTTTTCTATTGAGTTATTGCAATTAGTTTTATGTAGAGGTTTATTTGAATTTGATGATATTATTCATAATAGTTTAGGTTTTTTAATAGGTATATTGATAAGCAATGGAATATTAAGAAAAAGTTGTAAATAAAAGTAAATATATGTCGTTCACGTACGAAAAGTAGCCGTTCGTGAACGAAAACAGTAAATAGATAACACAAGTTGTATAATAATATGTGTTATCTTTTATTTTATCTGCAAATGTAAGCGATAGCAAAAAACGTAGAAAAGGGGGGGAAAAAATACTTTGAAAGAAGAAAGAATACTTAGTACGGACGATGGAAAAATACATATTATATTTGAATCGGATAAAAACTTCTTTAAAAATGCTATCGATGAAAAAAAGGGCTATTCAACAATACCAATGCAGTTAATGAAATCAATCGGTATTAAAAGGGATATAATTGTAAAATAAGAAGAAAGCTGATTGAATTGATTTATTGTATGATTTTTTTTAATGGGATTGAGAAAATGTTTAAAGAAAGGTTGCACGTAGAGATAAAGTAAAAAAAATATTATCTTTATATATATATTTCACAAGGTAAATACCTTTTTAGGAAATACGTCATTTTCAAAATTTTTAAAAGCTTTTGATATGCAATACAATGAAAAAAATGAAGAAGATATTTATGATTGTTCTAATGAAGAAATATTTATTGCATGATGGGATTAAGCAAGCGGGCTAAAAAAATAACTGGAAATAATATAGATGTTTATTTGACAAATATCGAGAGAAATGTTGATATTAATCGAAATGAAGTACTTAAAATGGTATCTGAAATGATGAGTAAACCGTATAATGGTAATTATTTAAAATAATAATCAAAGGAGTAACAGATGAATTTTATTAAGAAGAAAATAAATGAAAATAAAATAAAAAAAGTTTTGGGTGAATTTAATGAATCATTTCAAAATTCAAACTATGATGAATGTATAAAAAAAATAGGTATTTTAGAGGATTTAGGATATTCAGATATTTATTATTTAAAGGGTATTGCTTTTTATGTTAAAGGTGACTATGATGAATCAATAGATTGTTTAAAAAAAAGTAATAAGTATTCAAAAAAAGATTCATTTTGCCAAAATTTATTAATAGATAATTACGTATTGTTAGGGAAATACTTAGAATTAGACTATACTATTAAACGACTTAGAAATAAAATTTCTGGTATGCAGGAATTATATTTTAAAATTAATTGTCTACAACATATGAAAATAGATTATTTTGAAAATAATAAAGAAGAGATATCACAATTGGGTACGGCTATAGTGATAAAAAAAGAAGATTTCAATCAACAATATCAATTCTTTTATGAAATATGTCATATTTTTTCAAATGCAATTATAGCAGCTGGCGAATGTATAAATCAGTGTGTTCACTATTGTAAACAATCTAGTACACAATTTAAAAATTTTAAAATTGATAATAACATTAAACATTTTATTATAGAATATGATAAATGGACTCACATACTTTCATTTTCAAGAAACATAGGTGGTATTTTATTAAATTCAAAAATAAAATCATACAATTATTTTGTGTTTTATGAAGAAATATGGCCCAATAAATTAGAAAAATTTTATTCAGGAAAATATATTACTCAAATTTTAAATTTAATATTCCAATTAAATAGTCCAAATTTACATATAAAAATTGATAAATTTGATTGTATTTGTAATATTTTAGAAGCTTTTCTACAAATTGAACCTCGAGCAATTTCTCAAATTATTAATCATTATTTTGATATAATAAAAGATAAATATTTAGAAAAAAATCAAACTGCAATTATTTATGTCGGTTATGTTTATTCGGAAATAATTGCATCAAACTATGATCAATATGGTTTGAAAGATAGAATAGAGGAAATTTGGAATAATGACTATAAATATGACTTAGAAAAAGTATCTACTGATATAAGATTAACAAGACATTTGTCATATAGAGCAAAAATGGCTTTGGATAATGCTGAAATTTCTTATGCTCAAACGAAAGGAATATTAGCAAAGAATAATGATTATAGTGCGCTTGCATTGCAATTTTTTAGAGTTATTGAAATTGAATTAAATGAAAAATTGATTAATCCGTTAGTTAAATCAATTGATGATGATTATTTTAATAATTTAGATACTACAAAATTTTCAAAAACTTGGAAAGGACATTATAGAAATATAGAAAAAATAAAACAAGGACAAAAATCTATACAACTGGGAAGTGTTCGAACTTTATTAAATAGTATAGTTAAAGTTAAAAGTAGCAATTCCTTTGGAAATGAATTAAAAGATAAAACAGAAAAATTATTAAGCGATGAAGGCAAAGAAGCATTAGGTAGTGGAAAAATAGAAGAAATCATTAATAATAATATCTTAAATAAATATAGAATTCCTGGAGCACATACAGGATATATACCTTATTCAAAGGCATGTGAAGCAAGAAAATATGTACTAGAATCATTATTAGAATTAGAAAAGTATTTTATGATGAAAGGTGATGTAATGTAATGTCAGATAGAAAAGTGGTGCTAGAATATGAGGCTTATAAAAAAATAAAGAAAAAAAAAGATTGCTATGGATATTTAAGAAAGACATTGATTCATGTTCATACTCCTTCCTCATATGATTATAGACTTTTAAAAAATTGGGAGGATAAAGATTATAAAAAATGTTCAGTAGATAAGTTAAAAGAAATATTAATAAAAATAATTGATGATAAGAATATAACAATGTCAATGTTGGATTTTCGAAAAATATTTAAAAAATATAAAGAAATTTTCATAAATGAAAAAGAATTAATATCATTTATAATTATGGCTGCAAAAATAATAAATAATGGTGTTGAGCTAGTCGTTGTTACTGATCACAATACTATTGTTGGATGTGAAAAATTAGAAGTAGCAATTGATATTTATAAATCAAATTATAATACTTCCAAAATATATCCACATGTTATTTATGGAATTGAAATTTCATGTGCAGATAAACTACATGTTGTTGGAATATTTAATAAAAATAAAATAAGCAATATTCAAAATTATTTAAATGAGATTATATTAAGTGAAAAAGATGGGACATATAAAACAAGTCTGAGTGTATTAAAGAAATTTAATAAAGATTTCAATGAATTTGCTTACATAGCTCATGCAAATACAGCAGATTTATTTAAAGATACACATATGGCTAGTGGATATAGGAAACAATTATATAATTCTGGTTATTTAAATTACATAGGTGTTTCAAAAGAAGAACATAAAGATGGCACAAGCTTTAGAGTAAAAGATAGATCATATAAAGATAAAGCATATATTATTCTTGATAATGATTCACATTGTATAGAAGATTTGGATTCAAAATATATGTGGCTTAATGGTGAAAAGTTAGGTCTAGATTTATTTAGAGAAGCAATGGTTGATTATGATGTTTCGGTTTTTTTTCATGAGGAAGCAATACAACACACAAAATATATAGAAGGAATATATATTAAAAATATAGCAGATAGTAATTTGCCATATTTAACAGGAAATAATGATGAGTTTATTATGAAATTTTCTCCATCATTAAATTGTCTTATTGGAGGAAGAGGTACAGGAAAGTCAACAGTATTACAACTTATTGAATATGTTTTTCGACAACGATGTGATAATGAAAGAAAACTGGAATTTATTTGTAATCACGGGGCGGTGTTTATTTTATATTATTTAGAAGGAAAAGAATATGTATTGGCAATGAATATGCCATATAAAGAAAAAGATAAACATATATATCAATATTTTGGAAAAAATATAGAAAATAAATATAGATATAAATATAAATATGATGAATCAATAAAAACATTTGCTTTTATTAATAATTTAGAAATCTATGAAGTGACTAATACAACTGTTCCAGTTTTAAATAAATGTAAGAATAAGAGTAAATTACTAAATGAAATGTTTAATATAACTTATTCTGTAAATGATTTAGTGAATACAGCAAGTGATAAAAAAATAAATGATTTTATATTTTCAACAATGTTTAATAATAAATCAATAAGAACATACTCAAATATGATAAAAAAAGTAAAGTATAGTGATTTAGAGAATATAACAAAAATAATTGAAACATATAGAATAAAAAGACAAGAGAAAATTAATAATGAAATTAATCCTTTTAATGAACATCAAAAGGGATTATTAAGAATTATACATAAATTAACTGATTATTATGAAGAACCAAATTTGTATAAGTGGTTATTTGGAAACAATAATAGAAATAAGTCATTTTTTAATTATAGAATTTCCAATGAAGAACTTTGTGAATACTTATTAAGAGTATATGATCAAGAAGGATTAAATAATTTGTTACAATTTTTATATAAAAGGAATCTTGATACAACTAAATATTCATTAATAAATTATGCAAAAGATTCAAAATTCTCAAAAGATTTAGACAAAAAGAATATAGATTTTATGGGGGAAAAAGATATTTTAAATAAAATATATAAAATGTTTGAAAATATAAACTTGGAATTAATAAAAAATTATTTGATAAATTTTCTTAAAAATAATGAAGAATTCACTTTGGAATTTAATATAGATTCAAAAAATGGTTCAAAAATATCAAATGAAAATTATAGAGATGTAAAAGATTTAAGTCTTGGACAAAAAGTTGTTGCAATGTTAGATTTTATTCTTGGATATAGTGATTATTCAAATGATTATACACCATTAATTATTGATCAACCCGAGGATAATTTAGATAATCAATATATTTATAAGAATCTTGTAAAACAAATAAGAGACACAAAATCTAAAAGACAAATAATAATTGCTACTCATAATGCAGCATTAGTTACAAATACTATGTCTGAATTTGTATGTGTAATGGAGTCTAATGGAAATCATGGATGGATAAAAGATGAGGGCTATCCAGGCACAAAAAAAATTAAAAAAAATATAATTAATTATATGGAAGGTGGAACAGATTCATTTAATCATAAGATTAAAATATACAAAAATGTATTATAAATTAGAATAATGATGTGAGATAAAAATGTAATATAAAATCGTGATAAAAAAGATAAGGATTAAGTTACAATTTTGTTCTATCTTTTGCAGTCCAACTATTATGGCTCTCAACAAGTTTGCAGGGTTGTTTGATTTTCATGAATAATACTTATAATTACTGCTTATGCATTATAAAAGACTGTTCGAGAGAGAAAATAACAAAATAGATAGTATGTATTATCTGTTTTTTTTAAATGTAATAATTATGAAGGTGGTATTTGTGTGAGATTAAAAAGGAATGTTCACGGAAGAAAGATGAGTTTAAATTTAGAAGTCAAAGGAATGGTTTTATCAGAATTGTATAAAGAATTAGAAAGAAAAAAATGGAATATTAATAAGTTATCAACAAGAGCAAAGACAACATATGATGATTGTGAATTAAGTAAAATATATGAAAATATAAAAAATAAAAATGAAGAAAATTTTATACAAAATTTAAGAAGACATATTTTAACTTTATATGATGATGAGGTGGGAAGTTATTTTGCAAGTATGTATCTATTTTGCTATGAAATATATAATGATAATAGTTGTGCGGTACAAAATATGAAGACACAAATAAAAAATGATAATCCATCTATTACAAATTACTATATAAATAAAGTAATTGAAAGTGCAAAAAGTAATTGTGAATATTTAAATATTATCAATGATTCATATTGTGATAGGCAATATATTGCAAATTGGGGATATTATGATTCTGATAGGCAACTAACAGAACTTTTAAAAGTATTGTATTTAACTGCTATAGAGCCAAGTGAAATCAATTATTTTCAATATAAATTAGATAATGAAAATAAATTATATTATAAGATGAAGAAGGCTAGTAATTTTAATTTTGGTAATCCAATTATAAAGCATAGAAAGATAAAGAAGGATGATAAAATAAGAAAAATATATACAGTTGACAAAGAAACAGAGGAGTATATTATTATTAAATTTTTGAAGAAAAAATTAGATTTAATTTTTAATGTAAAATATCCTAATAGATCAGAAATTATGCCAGAATTGTTTAGTTTAATAAAAGAAATAGAGCGTTTAACAAATTATACAGTATATAAATTTGACTTTAAAAGTTTTTTTGAAACAATTGATGCCAAAATAATATGGAACAATCATATTAAAGATGTTTTTTTTGAAAAGTACATAAAAGATTTGTTAGAAAGATATATTGATGAAAATCAATATTGTTATCAAGGATTAGCATTATCTAATGTGTTTGTTGAAATAGCTGGAAAATATTTTGATAGGAAAATAAAATATACTTTTAGTTCAGATGGCCTTATTTTTTATGCACGATATGTGGATGATGGATTATTAATTTTTAATAAAGATGTTGAACAGGAAATGATAAGAGAAAGAATAATTGAAATTGCAAAAGAAATGTTTGGAAATAGAGTAAAGTTAAATGAAGAAAAGGAAAAATATTATACAAAATATATGCATGATAATTTAAAAAAATTTACTTATCTTGGATATTTATTTAAATTTAGTGATAAAAAGTACAAGTTTGGAATTGCTGAAGAAAAATTAGAAAAATATGGAAAAGAAATCGATAAAATTACTTTAGAATATTTAAATAACGGAGATGTTGAATTATTTAGACAGAGAATATTATTTTTTATATCTAGAAGGGTTTATTATAATGTGTTTGCATCGAATAATAAAATAGCTAAATGGGATGTAGCAGGGATTACTGCAAATTATAATCTGTTAAGTCATGAAATTAAGAAAAAAATTATGGCGATCTTGAGGAAAAAACAAAATACTTTTTAACAAGACAGCCATATGAAAATGTGATGAAAATTATAAAAAATCATCCATTAAAGAATAAATTATATTTTTATAATAGCCAAAAGAGTAAACCAAGTTATTGTATTATGGCAGTATTTAAAAATAATAAATCGATTGTTTTTCACCCTAACATAGGTTGGAGCGTAGAATATCTTTGTAAGAAAATAAGAAAGATTGACAATACATTTAAAGTACATAACAAAACTTATAGAGAGTGTGTCACATATTATAATTATTTATTAAAAATTCCAGAATAATGAATTCTGGAATTTGTTTGGCTTAGAGTATGGAACAGTGACTCACTCACCGATAATGTGTGTGAAGATTTATACGTATATGTAGTTTCTTCAATAAAATATTATCATAAAAGAGGAGGAGTGTATATGAATAAAAACAAAAAACACGATAAGAGGAATCAATTAGATATAATTTTGACTGATTTACAACCTAATGAAGTACCTCAAATATATACTTTAAAAAATTTTTATAATTATCTTGTAACAAATAAAGTTATGAAAAGAATATCTAGAGATAAAAATGAAGATGAAAAAAAATTCGATTCAAGTTGGCATGCGGCACCTTTGAAAATTTTTGTATTAAAGGATAATAATGAATATAGAGAAATTTCGTTCATTAACCCACTTTCAATGATGGAAGTGTATTTATATTTAGAGCGATATGAAAAAATAATTCTTAATTTTTTTAAAAAAGATAGTTTTTCAATAAGAACTCACCGAAAAAGAGATAATTTATTATTTAAAAGAGTGAATAATAATATTATTGAATATGCAGACCAAGCAATTTTACAAAACGAGTCGGCTGGAAACTATTATGATAGATTTCCATATCAACAATTAGATCATTTTTATAAATCAGACGAGTGGCATGATTTAAATAGAAAATATAAATTTTTCGCAAAATTAGATTACAGCAAATGCTTTGATAGTATTTATACACATACTTTTAATTGGATTATTGCTAGTAATGTACAGGAAGCAAAAAGGTTAGATGAGGGACATTTTCTGAGTGCAACTGATAAATTATTACAAAATATGAATATGTCAATTACTAATGGAATTGTTGTTGGCCCTGAATTTTCAAGATTTCTATCTGAAATAATATTTCAATCTGTTGATAGAAATATAATGTATAGTTTGAATTGTCAGGGACTTCAAAATGGTTTAGATTACGAAATAAAAAGATACGTTGATGATTTTTTTGTTTTTGTAAAAAAGGAAGAAAACGTGGATAAAATAATTAATGAAATAGCGAAATCTTCAAATCGCTTTAAACTTAGGCTGAACTATGAAAAAGAAGAAAAAGGAAAATTACCACATATATGGTCTGAGTGGATAAATGAAATCAATTTATTTTTAAATGAATTAGAGAAATCTATATTTTATCCTTATAGTGATGAAAATACATATTTATTGAGAGAACAAAGATTACTTCCTCAAAGATCAGTATCGAAATTAAAAGATATGTTTCAAACTGTAATAGTTTCTGATGAGAAAATGAATGTTAAAATAGTATCGTATTGTTTTTCGTTTATATATAGAAAGTTTTTTGGATGTATTTCAAATGAATCAAAGAAAACTATTTTTAATTTGGCTTTTGAAAATGCAGTTTATTATTTATATGATCTCTTATTTTATTTTTATTCATTTGCTCCTACATACCGCAATACTGATAAACTTATTAGCATTATATATATTATTGAAGATGAAATAGGATTTTCAAAAAATAAAAGTGTCCTTTATAAAATAATGAAAAGATATAGTTTTATTATACAAAATTCAAATTTAGCAGATGTTTCAAACTTGATTTTATTATTAATAATGTACGATATAGATATAGGTTCAAAATCAGAAGAATACATTTTATATGAAATACGAAAAGAAATGAATCCGCTATACTATGCAATTTTGTTTTTATATGATCATTTTATTTGTAAAGAAAAATTAGGTTTAAAACAGGAAATAGAGGATTTAATTCAAAGTAAATTAAATATATTTTATAATATAGTTGATAGTGATGACCTAGATTCACAGGGGAAAAATATTTTTTTAAATAAAGATATTTGGTGGATTTTTATTTTCTATAAATGTAAATATTTATCACAAGGTATTAATAAAAATATGGAAGATTTTATTGTAAAATACATGAGTACAATTTTATCTAATAAGCAATCTGAACAATCAAAATTAGAAATATGTAAATTTTTTCTAGAATATAATGGTGAAAAATTTATAAATTGGGAATTGGATAAAAAGATGTTTTTCAAAAATATAAAATTTAAAACATTCAATAGAACAATTTTTAATAACAAACAAGAAAATGAAACATTTGACATATTTGATTATTAATAATATATTTTTTAGCAGAATACAAGCATGATTATAATGCGGATGTACTTTTTATAAGAGGTTATATTCCAATTTATCATGATTATCAATTTCAATACTCTTGAGCAATCACTATGCTTAAGCTTATTAATCCTGCCGATGTGCTTGACCATCTAAAATCCTGACTATTAGTAAGAATGTATTTTTATCTGCTTCTTATTGTTTCTTATAGTACCAAATAAATAGTGTGATATTGTAGAAGTACATTTTGCTCATGGATATTTATTACATTCATTTATGTCAACTCATACAAATCATCGAACAGATGAATATGGTGGAAGTTTTGAAAATAGAATCAAATATCCAATGGATGTTTTAAAAACTGTTATTGATGAAGTTAATGGAGAAGTGCCTGTACAAATTCGTGTAAGTGTTGATGAATATGTAGACGATGGAATGAAATTTGAAGAGGTAAAAACAGTTTGTCATATAGCTAAAGAAATGGGTGTAGCTTCTATTTCTTTATCAGCAGGATGCTATGATGCTGTTGAATATGCAATTCAACCAATGTTTATTCCTCAAGGATTTATTATACCTTTTGCTAAAGAATTAAAAGCAGAAATTGATATTCCTGTTATTGTTGCAGTAAGATTAAATGATGCACATTTAATTGAAAATGTTGTTGAAAATGATGAAGCAGATATTGTTGCTATTGGTAGAGGTTTAATTGCTGATTCATTATTAATAGATAAAATTAAAGCACATGATTATGATAATATTCGTTATTGTATTGCATGTAACCAAGGATGTATTGATCGTGTACTTGGAGGAATGCCTGCACATTGTATGGTCAATCCTGTAGCTGGTGAAGAGTTAACTTGTAAGTTAAAAGGAAAATCTGATAAAAAAGTAGTAATTATTGGTGCTGGTCCTGCCGGAATGGAAGCAGCAATTACAGCTGCTCAAAGAGGTATGAAAGTTACTGTTTATGAAAAAGGTGAATTAGGTGGAAAATTTAAAGCACTATCTACACCACCTGAAAAAGATACATTTATGATGTTCGATCGTTATTTAGTATCTCAAATGAAAAAATATAATATTGAAGTTATCAATAAAGAAGTAAAAGCTGATGATGAATTTGCTGCTGATACAATTATTCTAGCAACTGGTTCTACACAAATTATTCCACCAATTCAAGGAATTGAACAAGAATTTGTTTTACAAGCAGAAGATGTACTAGAAAATCAAAAAGAATTAAAAGGAAATGTTGTCGTTATTGGTGGCGGCTTAGTAGGAACTGAAACTTGTAAGTATTTAGGAAATCAGGGAGCTCATGTTACATTAGTAGAAATGAAAGATAATATTGCTGATGGTATTGGAGCTACATTTATTGGACATATGTTTGCAAAACTTGCTGAGTATCAAGTAGATGTAAAAACAAGTGAAACAGTAAAAGAAATTAAAAATCACGAAGTTGTTTTATCAAATACAACTGTTCCATGTGATTATGTTGTTATTGCTGCTGGATATAAATCAAGAAATGAACTTGCAGAAGAATTATCTAAAAAATATGATGTAAAAGTTGTAGGAGATGCTGCTTCTCCTAGAAGAATATTAGATGCAACAGCAGAAGCATATCGTGTAATTAACGGATTATAATATTTCCTATGAGGTTCAAATGAACCTCATATTTTTTTGGACTAAATGTCCATTGAAAGAAGAAAAAGAGAAAGATAAAATAAGTATAAGAAATGAGACATTTGTGAGACAAATATTAAGTACATACATGTTATAATCTACTTGTAATAAATCTAGATGACGTTACTTCAACTCAATAGAAAGTAGGTAATGTGTA
>ERZ832973.630-NODE-630-length-39060-cov-29.324112_pt1 | contig 39060 bp, 29 predicted proteins | sample MGYA00519950_ERZ832973 | MGnify/ENA primary metagenome ERZ832973 (study PRJEB31850, sample SAMEA3708734) | human gut metagenome | biome: human gut; feature: human-associated habitat; material: faeces | place: China | collected 2014 ... | reverse complement strand
AGACTTGTTATTACTCACCACTTGCAGAAGTGGGAGTCTTCTCGACTGAGATAAACTCAGACCCTCCTCAATATTGCGTTAAATTTTAAACCACTCGAAACAAGATACATGGTATAATGTATGTAAATTTTTTTACATAGAATTTACTTAGAATATGATTTCATTTTACGGACTGTCTTTATAATGTTAGATAAAATAAGATAGTTAGAGCTGTCAGACAGTAAAACTGTCAGGTGGTTGCGATAAGAAGAAACTTCAAGTCGAACGCACGTGAAACTTGATGGGTGATTCTGGTCAGCGAATAGAAGTAGATGAGGTGGGAAGATATGATGATTTATATTGTGGAAGATGATAAGAATATTCAGGAGATTGAAAGCTTTGCTTTAAAAAATTCCGGCTATGAGGTGCGAGGATTTGAATATGCAAAGGATTTTTATGCGGCATTGGATGAGCAGATTCCGGATCTGGTGCTGCTGGATATTATGCTGCCGGATGAAAATGGTCTTCAGATTTTGAAAAAACTTCGTTTAAATCACAAAACAGTATTGGTGCCGGTGATCATGGTAACTGCAAAAACAACGGAGCTGGACAAGGTAAAAGGTCTGGATCTTGGTGCTGATGATTATCTGAGCAAACCGTTCGGTGTGATGGAGCTGATTTCCAGGGTGAAAGCATTACTGCGAAGAAGTGCTTCTATTCAGAAAAAAGAAGAGTATGAGTTTGAGGACATTATTCTGAATGACAGTAAGCATGAAGTGTATACTGCGCAGGGAAAATGTGATCTGACCTACAAAGAATATGAATTGCTGAAGTATCTCATTATGAATGAAGGGATTGTACTGACCAGAGACCGTTTGATGGAGGAAATCTGGGGCATGGATTTTACTGGAGAATCCCGTACGTTGGATATGCATATTAAGACACTGCGTCAGAAACTTGGTCCGTCCGGAAAATTGATTCAGACTGTTCGAAATGTAGGATATAGTTTAAATCATATCAGAGATTAAAAATCCATAAAAGTAAGACCTTTATTGCTCCGGGTCGTGAAGCAGAAGGTAAGAATCTTTTTTACGAGGCAGAAAGTATGAGAAAGAAAATTCATAAAAATTTAGTTGGAATTGCAGCATTGGCGATTATATTGACGATAGGACTGACGTTCTGGGCATATTTCATGATGTTGCAGAAGCAGATTTTCCAGGATCTTCAGACGGATGTCCATGTGCTGGCAAGCTCGGATTATATTGTAGATACACTGGAACAAAATTATGATGCAAATGCGGATGGGCTGCGTATCACCCTGATTAGTACAGACGGAAGTGTGCTCTATGAGAGCAAAGGCAATGCCAGTAAGATGGAAAATCATATGGAGCGCCCGGAGGTTCAGCAGGCATTAAAAAATAGGGAAGGAAAAGCAACAAGACGTTCTAATACAATAGGAACACTTTCCTTTTATTATGCGGAAAAACTGGATAATGGCTGCATTATCCGTGTATCCAGAGATATTCCATATGTAGCAAAGCTGAGTGTCTATCTGATTCCGGAAGGGATAGCTATTTTTGCCGGGATTTTTGTGTTGTGTCTGATTTTAGGACATATTATGACAAAGCGGTTTATTGAACCCATCGAAATGCTGGCGGTAGATGTGGAAAAAGTAAGTGAAATGCAGACATATCCGGAGATTCAGCCGTTTATCGAAACCATCAATCAGCAGCATCGGGAATTAAAACGAAATTCAAAGATGCGACAGGAATTTACGGCTAACGTGTCTCATGAATTGAAGACACCGCTGACATCCATTTCCGGATATGCGGAACTGATTGAGTCTGGAATTGCGCAAGGGGAAGATACTGTACGTTTTGCCGGAGAAATCCATAAAAGTTCTCAGCGTCTTCTGACATTGATCAATGATATTCTGCGCCTGTCGCAGTTAGATTCCGTAGAAGAGTGCGTGGATACAGAACCGGTGGATTTGTATGAGATGGCATTGAATTGTCAGGATATGTTGGAAATGCAAGCCAATAAGCATCAGGTAGTTGTTCGCGTGAAAGGCAGAAGTGAGGTTGTCCAGGCAAATCGCCGGATGATGGATGAGCTGATTTACAATCTGTGTGATAATGCTATTCGTTACAATCGCGTAGGTGGTTCTGTCAATATTACGATCGGCGAGGAAGCCCAGCATCCGTTTGTGTCTGTAAAAGATACCGGAATCGGCGTATCGAAGGAAGATCAGGAGCGTATCTTTGAACGTTTTTATCGTGTCGATAAGAGCAGATCCAAACAGACCGGTGGAACCGGATTGGGACTTGCGATTGTAAAACATATTGCTGTGATGCATAAAGCAGAGCTGAAGATTGAAAGTGAACTTGGAAAAGGAACGGAAATAAAAATTTTGTTTAACGCATAAATAGAACAAAGATGGAAAAACTCCAAGGCGGGGCGAAGATAGGAAATCTATCGTGCCTGCATTGGAGTTTTTTCAGCAAGAATTTAATTACGGATTTCAAGCAGTTTCTTTTTCAGTTCATCTTCCATACGCTGCATTTCAGCTTCTGCGTTGCGGCGTTTTTCACGACCTTCGGTCTGGATCTTTAGTACTTCGTCAAAGGTACTGATCAGAGATTCATTCGTATGTTTCAGTGTCTCAAGATCCACAATACCGCGCTCAGATTCTTTGGCAGTATCGATGGTAGCTGTTTTCAGGATATCTGCATTTTTGCGTAACAGTTCGTTGGTCATGTCTGTTACTTCACGCTGTGCTTTGGCAGCCTGTGCAGAGTGTTCAATGCCAAGCGCAAGTACCATCTGGCTTTTCCAGAGTGGAATCGTATTAACGATGGTGGACTGGATCTTCTCTGCCATCAGCGTATCATTATTCTGTACCATACGAATCTGTGGCGCAGTTTGAATGGAGATCATTCGTGTCAGTTCCAGATCGTGGATTTTCTTTTCAAAGCGGTCACACATGGACTGCAGATCTTTGGCAGCCTGCGCATCTTCCGGCAGATTGGATGCATTCGCCTTGGCAACTGCAGCAGCAAGTTCACCGTTTCTTACTTCTTCCAATTTCTTCTTGCCGGCAAGAATATACATGGAAAGTTCTTTGAAATAGGTCAGATTGACGGCATACATTTTGTCCAACAAGGCAATATCTTTCATAAGTGTGACCTGATGATTTTCCAGAGCAGTGCATACGTTGTTGACATTTACTTCTGCTTTGTCATATTTTGCTTTCATGGAAGTAATCTTGTTGGAAGATTTTTTGAATAATCCTTTAAATCCTTTGTCCTGTTCTGTGACATCAAAGCTCTTCAGATCAATAACCAGTGAGGAGAGCATATTTCCGACTTCTCCCAGATCTTTTGTGCGGACATTATTCAGCGCTGCTTCAGAAAAATCAGCCATTTTTTTCTGTGTTCCAACACCATATTGCAGGATTGCCTGGGAATTGTGAAGATCGATTTTCTGAGAAAACTCATTGACCATCTGAAGTTCTTCCGGTGTGAGGTTGTTTTCACTGAATGCCGGATCTGCGGCCTGCTCAGCGAGCTCAGAAGAAGCAGCTGGTGCAGGTGCTTCTTTTGTTTCCGGTGCCACATCGAATGTCAGTGTTGGTGTGGCTGTAAAATCTTTGAATTCATTGTCCATAGTAATTTATTCTCCTTAAATAATGATTTTAAATGGCAGGAAATGCTATTTGCTGTTAAGTGTGAAATCGTCCTCTTTCAGACCTTCCTGTGCCAGCATGGTGTTCAGTACGGAAATATCCGAAGAAATATCCCAGGCACGGTCGACAAAAAGGCTGTCCAGCAGTTTTTCGAATGCAACGTTCAAGGTATCAACCGTCTGTTCGATCTCTGCCTTTGTGCTGCGGATGTTATCGCCGGCAACAGGCTGTTTGTCAAGTTCCCGGTAGGCGTCCAGCAGTTTGGATGTAGTTGGCAGATAATAATCCATCATTTTTTGCAGATCCGGTGCAACTTCCGGATGAATCCGTACCTCATCAAAAATCCGCTGCACCAGCTGTTCCATTTTGTCCAGCTTGCGGGAAATTTCTTCTCCCGGAATGTCGTCATTGCATTCCCGGATATGACGGATATAGGATTGACCTTCGTCGATCAGCTTCTGGCATTCATCAGATACTTTGTGTTTTTCCTGTTCCTTTTCTATGATTTTTTTCTGTTCGTAATATTCCAGACGTGCGCTGCGGTAGTCCTCATAAGCCTGATCGGAAAGCAGGAAGTAATTGTCCTGCGTATCCACATGTGCTTCGTAAAAAAGCCGCTGATTGATCATGTTCTGCAGATCCTTTGTGACAAAAGACACAGATTTGTGTGCGCGGTCTGCCAGCTGCTGGATTGGAATGCTGAGGCGATGATCAATCTGGCGCACATAGCTTCGATAACGGTTCAGCAGACGAATTTTTTTGGTGCCTCTGGTACCAAGGCAAAAACCACCGACTGTAAGTATACCGAAAATGATAAGCGGAACCAGAAACATATGGGAAACGGCTGCACTGAGTGCTATAAATGAGATCACACCGGCCAGTGTAAAAATACCCACGGAATAGCCCAGTGCCATACTGATGATCGCACCTGCCTGACCGCCGGGACGTTTGTTGTACAGTGCCGGAGGCTGTGGCTGATCCGGTGCCGATTCTGTGTGTATTGTTTTGTAATATGGGTTTGCACTGTATGTTTTTTTATTCTGCTGTGCGGCAGTTTTTACAGAACCTTTGACATTGTCGATCGTATCGTTGATGACATCGCCGATGGAACGGCTCAGATTGGAAAAATCTCCGGTAGAGATGGCGGAATCTACGGCATCTTTGATCTTATCGCCAACGTCATTCCAGTTTGTGTCTGACATATATGTTTACTCCTTTGATGTTTTATTTGAAAAAACGACAGTTTCATGGTTTCTATGATACCTTATCAGAAAGAAAAATACAACTATTGGCAAAGTGGAAAAAAGGGTATAAACTATAAAAAAAGCATAAACAGTTCCAACAGCCGGAAATATCAGATGTGAGATGACTTCCTGCAGAAGGAATAAGACAGAAGTACAAAGTACAGGAGGTTTCAGTATGTACAGAGATATTGCAAAATTAATTATGTATGGAGATATAGACGAGGATTGTATTTTATATCAGATGGGCGAGATTTTCCGGGAATTTGAGGAAGGTACCCAGAGCAATGCGGTACTGATCCGCAAAGTCTATACACAGATCAAACGTCTGCTGACGGTCGCAACCGATTTTGGCTTTGATAAAAATCTCTGGCACAATTATCTGGCGTATTTCCTTATTACAAATGAAAATCCGTTCAGTATCACCTGCGAAAAAATCGGTGCCAATGACGGAAGCGTTAATCATTTTGCCAGAAATGATTTTTCTGCTATCAAAAATCTGTTTGAGTATGATTTTTCTGAAATTGAGAAATCTCTTGGCATTGACTGTTTCACACAGATTTCCAATTACCATGCAATTGAGAAAAAAGAGCTGATGTACAATAAAAACGTCAGCGAGAAAGTGCAGGCATTGAGCAGCCGTATGGAACAGGCCAGAGATGTGGAAGGATTTTTTACAGCGGTAACCGAATTTTACAGAGATTACGGTGTTGGCATGTTTGGTCTGAACAAAGCGTTCCGTATCCAGGATCGTACCGACAGCAAACTTGTATTTTTACCGATCAACAATATGGACAAAGTTATGCTGTCTGATCTGGTTGGTTATGAAATTCAGAAAAAGAAACTGGTGGACAATACCCGTGCTTTTGTGGAAGGCAAAAAAGCAAACAATGTATTGCTCTTTGGTGACAGTGGTACCGGTAAATCAACCAGTATCAAAGCCATTGTCAATGAGTTTTATGACCAGGGCCTGCGTATGATCGAGATTTACAAGCATCAGTTCAAGGATCTGTCTAATGTCATTGCAGCGGTGAAAAACAGAAATTATAAGTTCATTATTTATATGGATGATCTTTCTTTCGAGGAGTTTGAGATTGAATACAAATTCCTGAAAGCAGTCATCGAAGGCGGTGTGGAGACGAAACCGGATAATATTCTGATCTATGCGACATCCAACCGACGTCATCTGATCCGGGAGACATGGAGCGACCGCAACGATGTACAGCAGGATGAAGGTATGCATCGTTCTGATACCATGCAGGAGAAACTGTCTCTGGTTAACCGTTTTGGTGTTACCATCAATTACTCCAAACCGAGCCAGAAAGAGTATTTTGATATTGTAATCCATCTGGCAGCAAAATCCGGAATTAAGATGTCTGAAGATGAGCTGAAAGCGGAAGCAAATAAATGGGAACTGAGTCATGGAGGTATTTCCGGAAGAACGGCGCAGCAGTTTATCTATTATCTGCAGGGCAAAGAGGATAACGAAAAATAATATGTATAGAAGGGGGTTTTTCTATGAGAATTGAATTTATTGGTGCAGCGCACGAAGTAACAGGAAGTTGTCATTATCTGAAAATCGGGGAAAAACATATTCTGGTGGACTGTGGTATGGAGCAGGGGGCTGATATCTATGAGAACCAGGATATTCCGGTGAACGCGGCAGCCATTGATTATGTGTTTGTGACACATGCACACATTGATCATTCAGGATTGCTGCCGCTGTTGTATGCAAGAGGATTCCGTGGACAGATTTTTGCCACAAATGCAACAACACAGCTTTGTAATATCATGTTGAAGGACAGTGCACACATTCAGGAATTTGAGGCAGACTGGAGAAACCGGAAAGCCCGAAGAGCCGGACAGCCGGAAGTAGTTCCAATGTATAGTATGAATGATGCTCAGGGTGTTCTGAATTATTTTGTGCCATGTGATTATGACAAAAAAGTTCATGTGTGTGATGAATTGACGGTATGTTTCCGGGATGCAGGGCATCTGCTTGGATCCTCCTTTATCGAGATGTGGGCTAAGGAAGAGGAGAATGAGTGTAAGCTGATCTTCTCCGGTGATATCGGAAATGGCAACCGTGCCCTGATCCGAGATCCGGAAATTCCGGAATCTGCGGATTATCTGATTATGGAGTCGACCTATGGAGACAGAAATCATGAGGTTCCGCCAGATTATGCATCTGAACTTGCCCGCGTGCTGGCAGTAACCTTTGCCAGAGGCGGAAATGTGGTGATTCCGGCGTTTTCTGTAGGTCGAACGCAGGAGATGCTGTATTACCTGAGAAAAATCAAACAAAATCAGATGTTATCTTCTTTCCAGAATTTTGAAGTATATGTAGATAGTCCACTTGCTATCGAGGCAACGAATATTTTCAATAAAAATGTGCTGGAGTGTTTCCGGGAAAAGGATCTGGAAATGATCAAAAACGGTGTGAATCCCATTGGTTTTCCAGGCCTGAAGACGACCGTTTCCAGTGACGAATCCAGAAGTATTAACTTTATCAAGACACCGAAGGTAATCATTTCTGCGTCCGGTATGTGTGAGGCGGGCCGTATCCGCCATCATTTGAAACATAACCTTTGGCGGGAAGAGTGTACGATTGTATTTGTAGGCTATCAGGTGCCGGGTACGCTTGGCTACCAGTTGCTGAATGGTGCAAAAGAAGTAAAACTTTTCGGGGAGACGGTACATGTCAATGCAGAAATCCTGAATTTGCCGGGTATCAGCGGTCATGCAGATAAGGATCATCTGACAGCATGGGTGCAGGGCATGAAGCAGAAACCGAAACGGATTTTTGTCGTACATGGGCAGGATCAGGTGACGGATAATTTTGCGGCACATTTAAAAGAAGTGGTCGGTGTGGATGCAGTGGCGCCTTACAGTGGTGATATCTATGATCTGCAGCAGAATCTGTGTGTGGTTCAGGGCAGCCGCAAACTGGCCGAAAAACGTAGGACGAAGAAATCCGGCAATACGGTATTTGAGAGACTGCTGGCAGCAGGTCAGCGCCTGATTGCAGTGATCCACAAGAACAAAGAAGTCGCAAACAAAGATATGGCAAAATTTGCTGATCAGATCAATGCACTGTGTGATAAGTGGGACAGATAATAATTGTTAAAATAGAACTATTCAGAAACATGCTGAGTAGTTCTGTTTTTATGTATCGTTGTTTAAATAAGGAGGAGTAGCAATGATTAATGAAATTATGGAGTACAATAAAAAATTTGTGGAGAATAAAGCGTATGAGCCGTATCTGACCAGTAAGTATCCGGACAAGAAACTTGCAATCCTGACCTGTATGGATACCCGGCTGATCGAGCTGCTCCCGGCGGCACTCGGCCTGAAAAACGGTGATGCGAAGATCATTAAAAACGCCGGCGGCGTGATCACGCATTCATACGGAAGTGTGGTCCGCAGTCTTCTGGTTGCCATCATTGAACTTGGCGTGGAAGAGGTTATGGTTATCGGACATACGGACTGTGGCGTGCAGGGTATGGACGGCGGAAAGCTGCTGGAGGAACTGACGCACAGAGGAATTTCCCAGGAGCATATTGACATTATCCGCAGCAGTGGGATCAATCTGGAAAAATGGCTGGGCGGATTCGACTGTGTGGAACAGTCAGTGAAAGATACTATCCTTGCACTTCAAAAACATCCGTTGATGCCAAAGGATATCATGATCCGTGGTTTTATCATGGATTCCGTGACCGGAGAACTGACAAAAGTTTCCGTGGAGTAGCGGTTTTGTCTTTTCTTATATCGGAAGCAGTGTTATACTGTTAGGGATAAAGAAATCTGCATTTGGAGAGTTTTTTTGAAAGAATTCTGAGAATGCAAAATGAGACAAAAGGAGAAATTTCATGCCTGTATTTGATTTTAATAATAAACCGGATAAAAATTCTCATGGAGAATGTACATATACAATGTTGTTTTCGAATGCATCTGAAGCCACAGCAGAATCACCGATTCTGTTACTGGACAATCAGAGCCGCCAGTGGAAACATCATTCCTGTGGTGTGTTTACCAACCCGGTAAAACGCACATCCTTTGAATTCGATGAGGAAGATGGCAAAGTCAGTGCGGATATTTTACAGATGGATGCTCGTTTTGTCAGTCTGCTCCGCTGGTTGGGAGAAAATCACATCACTGTGCGTCTGTCTGGTGTGAACCGGCCGGATGGCTATGCGGTATATAAAATCCGTGAGATTGCGTTCGGCGGCGGTACGAAATTATCGGCAGAAGATGGATTTTTGCAGTTTATGATGGAGCGTCTGTTTGCAAGCAATGCACCGACAGAGGCGAATGATGAGGAAGAGCAGGAAGAAGAAGGCGACAGCATGAAGCTGACCAGCCTGCAGAGTATTACAGATTTTATGAACTGCGCAGGACGAACCCTGCCGGATAATATTCGTCTGTGGGCCCGCCGGAACCTGGCGGTGGCCCGTTCCCATGAAGTATCCGCGGAGGAGCGCCGGCATGCACAGCGTGCGTTGTCCATTATGATGAACATTCGTTGGAAGAGTAATTATTTTGAAGCAATTGATCCGGAGGAGGCACGTCGGATCCTGGATGAGGAATTATATGGTATGGAGCGTGTAAAACAGCGTATCATTGAGACTATCATCCAGATCAACCGTACGCACACGCTGCCAGCGTATGGTCTTCTTCTGATCGGACCTGCCGGAACCGGAAAATCCCAGATTGCCTATGCGGTAGCACGTATCCTGAAACTGCCGTGGACCACACTGGATATGAGTTCCATTCATGATCCGGAGCAGCTGACCGGAAGCTCCCGTGTCTATGCCAATGCAAAACCGGGTATCATTATGGAAGCATTTTCCGCAGCAGGTGAGTCCGGACTGGTATTTATTATCAACGAGCTTGACAAGGCATCCAACGGAAAGGGGAACGGAAATCCTGCAGATGTCCTGCTGACACTGCTGGATAACCTGGGATTTACCGATAATTACATGGAGTGCATGGTTCCGACTGTCGGTGTCTATCCGATCGCTACGGCCAATGACAAAGACCGTATCAGTGCACCGCTGATGTCCCGTTTTGCAGTGATCGAGATTCCGGATTATACACCGGAAGAGAAAAAGACTATTTTCTCACGTTTTTCATTACCGAAAGTATTAAAACGTATGGGCATGAGCGAGCAGGAATGTATCGTTACACCGGAAGGTCTGGATGTAGTTGTGAGAAAATATGAAAACACTACCGGTATCCGTGATCTGGAGCAGGCAGCAGAGCATATCGCTGCCAATGCATTGTATCAGATTGAGGTAAATCATGTGGCATCGGTCACTTTCGACGCAGCAGCAGTGGAAGCTTTGCTGGAGTAAGGTTTCAACTAGACATGGATAGATTTTGCGAAAGCAATGATTCTGTCCATGTCTTTTTGGTAAGTAGGAGTCTGAGAACGGATACCGGCTTATGATATGAGGAAAACACTATGACAGAAAATAATAGAAACAGACACATCTGTACCGGACTGATGGCGCATGTGGATTCAGGAAAAACCACGCTGTCAGAGGCTCTTTTGTATACTTCCGGGACAATTCGGAAACTTGGAAAAGTAGATACAAAAGATGCGTTTCTGGATACAGATGCGAGGGAACGTGACCGGGGAATTACAATTTTTTCCAAACAGGCGGAGCTGACCTGGAAGGGAATGGAGCTGACTTTGCTGGACACGCCGGGACATGTGGATTTTTCCGCAGAGATGGAGCGGGTGCTTCAGGTGCTGGATTACGCGGTACTGCTGATCAGCGGGGCAGACGGTGTGCAGGGACATACACAGACATTGTGGAGTCTGCTGCAACAGTATGAGATTCCGACCTTCCTTTTTATCAATAAAATGGATCAGCCCGGTGCCAACAAGGAAGTGCTGATGGCAGAGTTAAAAAGCAGGCTTTCTGAGGGATGCATTGATTTTTCCCATGCGCAGTATATAGAAAACGGAAAATCGGCTCATAATAGGATAGAACAGGGGGAATATGTGGGCAGATCAGATTCTCTGATACCGGATACCGAGGCTATGGAATTCTGGTATGAGGAGCTTGCTACCTGTCAGGAGGAGGCACTGGAAACGTATCTGGAAACCGGAAGTATTCCGAAGAAACAGATTCAGGATATGATCACAGACCGGCTGGTATTTCCCTGCTATTTTGGCTCAGCATTGAAAATGCAGGGGATTGAGGCGTTCATGGATGGATTTGCAGAGTGGACGGAACCGGTACAGTATCCGCCGGAGTTTTCCGCGAAAGTATATAAGATTTCACGGGATGAGCAGGGAAACCGTCTGACCCATTTGAAAGTTACCGGAGGCACACTGAAAGTCAAAGATCTTCTCTGTACAAAGACGGAAGGGGAAGATGAGACTTTGGAAAAAGTAAATCAGATCCGTATTTATTCCGGTGAAAAATATGAAGTTCGTCAGGAAGCAGAGGCGGGAGAAGTCTGTGCCGTGACTGGATTACAGGAAACCTATCCTGGACAGGGACTTGGGGAAGCAGCAGAGACGCTGCCACCAATTTTGGAACCGGTGCTGACCTGTCAGGTGTGTCTGCCGGAGGGCTGTGATCCTGCGGTGATGCTTCCGAAACTGAAACAGCTGGAGGAGGAACAACCGGAGCTTCACATCATATGGGATGAGCAGCTGCAGGAAATCCAGGCACAGATCATGGGCGAGATCCAGACTGAGATCCTGCAAAGTGTGATCGCAGAGCGCTTTGGTGTGGATGTGACTTTTGGCAGTTCCCATATTGTATATAAAGAAACCATTGCAAATACCGTGGAGGGAGTCGGACATTTTGAACCACTGCGCCATTATGCAGAGGTACATCTGCTGTTGGAACCGCTCCCTGCAGGCAGCGGACTGGTATTTGGAGCAGACTGCAGTGAGGAACTGCTGGATAAAAACTGGCAGCGTCTGATTCTGACGCATCTGATGGAGCGGGAACACCGCGGGATACTGACGGGATCTGTGATCACGGATATGAAGCTGACACTGATCGCCGGGCGTGCGCATCAGAAACATACTGAGGGTGGGGATTTCCGGCAGGCGACGTACCGGGCCATCCGCCAGGGTCTGATGGAAGCAGAGTCCGTACTGCTGGAACCATATTATGAGTTCCGGATGGAAATCCCGGAGGAGATGATCGGCAGGGCGATGACGGATGTGGAAAAAATGAGTGGAACCTTTGAAATGGCACCGAAGGAACATGGATTTTCTGTGCTCATCGGCAAAGCACCGGTTAGTGAGATACAGAATTATCCGAAAGAAGTGGCTGCCTATACGAAAGGATTCGGCCGGATCTTTCTGACACCGGCTGGCTATGCACCCTGCCATAATGCAGAAGAAGTCATTGCTGCCATCGGATATGATGCGGAGCATGACACAGAAAATCCTTCCGGTTCTGTATTCTGTGCCCACGGAGCAGGTTTTCATGTTCCTTGGAACGAAGTAAAGAAACATATGCATGTGGAAGGCTGGCAGCCGGAGACAGCAGTCCGTGAAGAACTGCCGGAGCGAGCCACCCGCAGTGTGATGGATGAATGGATCGGGGTGGATGAGGTAGATGCCATTCTGGAAAAAACATTTTATGCAAACAGTGGAGCGCGGACCAGAAGGAACGGTGTGGTGCGCCGCCGCAGAGTGGAAAGCCGCAGTGAATCGGTAACGAGGAGCTTTACGCCACAGTCCAGGAAGCAGGAATATCTGCTGGTGGATGGATATAATATCATTTTTGCTTGGGATGAGTTGAAGGAACTTGCCCGGGAAAATATGGATGCAGCCAGAGGTATTCTGCTGGATAAGTTGTGTAATTATCAGGGGATGAAACAGATGGAAGTCATCGCGGTCTTTGATGCTTACCGTGTGGCGGGACATCAGACAGAATGCTCGGATTATCATAACATTCATGTGGTATTTACAAAAGAAGCAGAGACAGCAGATCAATATATTGAAAAATTTGCACATATGAACGCATCGAAGTATCAGGTGACAGTGGCAACTTCCGATGGGCTGGAACAGATCATCATCCGGGGGGAAGGCTGCCGGTTGCTGTCTGCGCGGGATTTACACGCAGAGATGGAACTGTCCGGCAAGCAGCTGCGGGAGAGTTATCTGGAACAGACGAGTGCGAAGAATCGTCTGATCGGAGAACTGCTGGAGGCACAGAAAAAATCGGAAGAGTGAAAAAACAGCCTTTAAAATTCAAGTCGAACGCACGTGAGACTTGGTGCGTGATTCTGGTCAGCGAAAGCTGACATATTTTTCTCAGAATCACTGCACATTCTCGCGGAGCGTTTATCTCAGTCGGAGATTGCACTCCCACTGGGAAAGACTTGTTATTACTCACCACTTACAAAAGTGGGAGTCTTCTCGACTGAGATAAAAAATGCGAGAGCATCCCTGAGGTATGGGAGGATTGGGAGAGGATGAAAACACAGTTTAATATAACAAGTATGAAATGGGATCTGGAGCGTTATACGTCTGTGGAAGATTTTGCAACAGCGCTGGAGGGTTTTGATGGTGTGGAACTGATGGATTACGGGGATGATATCAGTCCTATTATTCCGGAAGAAAAGGTGATTGGCATACATATGCGCTGTCCGTATCACTGGCTTGATTTCTGGAACGGAGATATGGAACGGTGTATCCGGGAATATGGATCCGAAAAACAGGTATACGAAAATTTTGGCGGAACAGACCGCCAGGCACTGGTGGACGCATTTTTGCAGGATTGGAACCGTGCGCTGCTTCATCAGGCAGAGTATGCGGTATACCACATTTCTGATGTTACCTGCATGGAATGTCTGACCGGGGAATATGCACATACGGATGAGGAAGTCATCGATGCGGCCTGTGAACTGATCAACCAGGCATTGCCGGCGACAGCAGAAGGCCCCTGGCTGCTGCTGGAAAACCTGTGGTATCCGGGACTGACGTTTACCCGGCCGGAGATGACCAGACGGCTGCTGGAAGGAATTCATTATCCGAAAACAGGATTTATGCTGGACACCGGTCATCTGATGCATACGGATCTGGAGCTGAACTCCCAGGAGGAGGCGGTCTCATATATCCACCGGTGTCTGGATCAGCACGGTGAGCTGTGTGATCACATCCGGGGCATTCATCTGAACCAGTCACTGACCGGAGCATACCGGAAACAGCTGATGGAAAATCCGCCGGAACTGTCTGAGGATTATAACGAACGGATGGAGAAAATCTATACCTGTGTATTCCGGATGGATCAGCATAAACCCTTTACCTGCGCAGGGGTGCAGGAGCTTATTAAGCGGATTGATCCGGACTATCTGACTTATGAATTTATATCAAATAACCGGGAAGAACATATGGAATTGCTGCGGCAGCAGCGCCAGGCACTACAAGAGCGTTGATCTCAGTCGAGAAGACTCCCACTTCTGCAAGTGGTGAGTAATAACAAGTCTTTCTCAGTGGGAGTACAATCTCCGACTGAGATAAACGCTCCGCGAGGATGTGCAGTGATTCTGAGAAGAATATGTCAGCTTTCGCTGACCAGAATCACGCACCAAGTCTCACGTGCGTTCGACTTGAATAATAGTAGAAGTGTAAATAAAAAGGAAATCTGTTCCTCGATGCAAGGCGTTTCAGCCTGTATGAGTACACAGATTTCCTTTTTTCCTATCAAAATACTTCACATTGCTGACAGAGTGTGCTATAATTAGCACTCAATAAGATAGTTTGCTAACAAAAAGGGAGGCGATAGTATGTTAGTTTTGCCTGTATATGATTTACTGCTTCTACCGGGAGTGACCTTTTATTTTAAAAAAGATATTCTGGACCGGATGCAGGTGGAAAAAGTAGAAAAAGGAGAGGAAATTCTGTTTTTAATTCAGAAATCAGAAAAACGCCGGGAAGATCTGACGGTGGATGATTTTCAGAACAAAGGCCTGGTCGGAACGGTTGAAAATATTGATGATGATGGGAATCTGAGTATCCGTATACACGATCGCGTGGAAATTTCCGATGTGGAACTGCAGAACGGTGAGTTTATGGCAGATGCAGCCATCTGCTCTGAATGCACAGATCTTCCGGAGGAGGAAGAAAAAGCAATTTATAAAGAGACAAAGGACAGTTTGGTACAGTTTGTCAACGGTTTTCCGTGGGGCGTCTGGGCACGGGCTTTCATACAGCACTGGAATACGATGACGGAGATTGTGTGTGCGATTTCCGGGTATCTGAATCTGTCAGCAGAAGAAAAATATGAGATTATGGAGACTGATTCGGAGCGAGAAAGAGTCGGGCTGATGCAGAAAGCAGTTTATGAATTTATCGAGATGGCTCATGTCAGTAATGAGGCAGAGAGTGCACAGAAGGAGACCCATGAGCGTGTATACCGTGAATCAGCACTGAAGAAACAGATTGATTTTCTGCAGCAACAGCTGGATGAGATGCATCCGGAAAATATATCTGATGTGCGGAAATTTGAGAAGAAGATTGAAGAATCCGGTATGAATGAGGAAGCATTGCGGGAGGCCCAGAAGGTTTTAAACCGGATGAAGCAGGAGGGCAAGGACAGCCATGAGTATGGTTTGCTTTATGACTATCTGGATTTTATGACATCTCTGTGCTGGAAGAAGGCGGCGCCGGAAGAGATTGATCTGAATAAAGCAGAACAGATCCTGGATGAACAGCACTATGGACTGAAAAAAGTGAAAGAGCGTATTGTGGAGCAGATCGCCGTTATGGCACTGAACAAAAAGCAGTCCGGTTCCATTCTGTTGTTTGTAGGTGCACCGGGAACGGGTAAGACCAGTATCTGCCAGAGCATTGCAAAAGCGTTAAACCGGGAATATGTCCGGATCAGTCTGGGTGGTGTCCGTGATGAGGCAGAGATCCGTGGTCATCGGAGAACCTATATCGGAGCCATGCCGGGGCGGATCATGGAAGGTATGAAGCGCAGCGGAAGTTCAAATCCGGTGATGGTGCTGGACGAAGTGGATAAACTTTCGCATGATTATAATGGGGATCCGGCCAGTGCACTGCTCGAAGTGCTGGATCCGGAGCAGAATTTCAGTTTTACGGATCATTATATGAACGTGCCGTATGACCTGTCAGATGTGCTTTTTATCTGTACCGCAAATTCAGTGGATACGATTCCGGAGCCGTTGTTAAATCGTATGGAAGTGATCTCATTTCCAGGATATACGGCAGTGGAAAAATTCGAGATTGCGAAGAAATATCTGCTGCCAAATGCCATGTCTGTCATGGGGTTGAAGAAGCAGAACCTGAAGGTAACGGATGATGCCATGCGGGAGATTATCAATGAGTATACGATGGAATCCGGTGTCCGTGGACTGAAAAAACAGATGGAGACACTGTGCCGTCAGGCAGCTGTGAAGCTGGTAAAAGGGGAACAAAAAAGCATTTCCGTAGGTGTGAAACGACTGAAAGAATTTCTGGGACGCAAGAAGATCCACCATGATGTACGGATGCAGGAACCGCAGGCGGGTGTCGTGACCGGACTGGCATGGACCAGTGCGGGCGGAGAAATCCTGTTTATCGAAACATCCAGAACAAAAGGGGAAGGGAAAGTCCAGATTACCGGTCAGTTGGGGGATGTGATGAAGGAGTCCGTGCAGATTGCATTGACGCTGGTTAAATCCATGTTCCCGGAGGAAGCAGAAACTTTGAATGAGTCGGATATACATATCCATGTGCCGGCAGGCGCTGTGCCAAAAGATGGTCCATCTGCCGGAATAACCATTGTGACAGCGTTGACATCCATGCTAAAAGAAAAAGGAATTTCCCCGGAGTATGCCATGACAGGTGAAGTATCTTTGCGTGGCGGTGTGATGCCAATCGGCGGATTGCCGGAAAAACTGATGGCTGCACAGCGGGCAGGCATCCGGACCGTTTTTATTCCGTATGAAAACAGGGAGGATCTGGAAGATGTTGCAGATGAGGTAAAAGAAGATCTGACGATCATTCCGGTAAAACGGATAGAAGAAGTATTACAGAAAACAAATCTGATCTGATAACAAAAAGAGGAAATCAATAACCACAGGATGAAACATCCTGCATGGAAACCGATTTCCTCTTTTTGGTTTATGCAGATTATTCGGCAATACCGTTTTCTTCTGCTGTAACACTTTCAAAATGATTTTCCGTATCCATCTGGGAGGCAGCGATTTTGCGCTGTTCGAGTTTTTCTTTCTGACGATCTATTTTTTCATGATAATTCGCCTGCATATTTTTCACAACTTCCAGTACAAGTTGCTGCTGTTCCTCTGTCAGCAAAATGAAATAATCAAGAAAATCTTTCTGGGTATCATTTACCGGATACAGAAGTGTGCCTTCGTCCACAAAGAACTGCGATAATGTCATATCAAAAGAATCGCAGATATATTCCAGTGTGGCAATGGACGGAATGGTGTTCCGCTTCCTCATATTGGATATGGTAGAAGTAGACAGACCGGACAACTTGGAAAGCTGATAATCATTTAAGTGTTGTTTTCTCATAATCTCGTCAATACGTTTTAATACATCCATGATAAACCCTCCTGAAGTTATGTCCGAAATGATGACTGTATGTTATCGCTGGATACCTGTCATTTATATACATATATTACTCAGTTTTGAAGGAATAAAATAGCGTACATTCGTATAGAACTATTACTCATTTTAATGTACAACATATACAGAATCGGACTGTTTATATTTTTTTTATTTGACAAAAAATTAGCAAACAGGTAACATGAGTGCTAGAATATGTGTGAATTGGAGTTAAAATATAGGATCATTTCTATCAAAGAAATAGAACAATTCCGGCGAAAAAGGAGGATACAATGATGTACAATGAAAAAATGCTAGAATCATTTTCCAAAGAGTATGCAGAGCGCTGTCAGGTGACCGATAAGATTACGGCAGAGATGTTTGATGCAAACGGTGTTTTGCGTGGCTTACGCGATAAAAATGGAAACGGTGTAGTCGCCGGATTAACGAATATTTCTAAGATTGAAGCTTTCCGGATGGAAAACGGACAGAAAATCCCCTGCGATGGAAATCTGTGGTACCGCGGATATAATGTGATTGATCTGGTCAAAGGATTTGAGGGAAAACGCTGCGGATTTGAAGAGGTTGCCTATTTACTGTTGTTTGGTGAACTCCCTTCCGGGGAACAGCTGCACAACTTCTGTGAGGCGCTGGCAACAGCACGGCATCTGCCGACAAATTTTACGAGAGATGTCATTATGAAAGCACCGAGTGCAGATCTGATGAATTCCCTGACCAGAAGTGTACTGACACTGGCATCTTATGATGATGATATCCGTGATACCTCCCTGCAGAACGTACTGATGCAGTGTATGAAACTGATCAGTGAAATGCCGATGCTTGCAGTTTATGGATACCATGCTTATAATCATTATGTCTGTGATGAAAGTCTTTATATTCATCGTCCACAGCCGGATCTGTCTACAGCAGAAAATATTCTGCTTATGCTGCGGCCGGATAAGAAATATACAGAACTGGAAGCACAGGTACTGGATGCTGCACTGGTGCTTCATATGGAGCATGGCGGTGGAAATAATTCTACGTTTACTACCCGTGTAGTAACTTCTGCAGGATCCGACACTTATTCGGTTATTGCTGCGGCACTTTCTTCCCTGAAAGGTCCGAAACATGGCGGTGCCAATATCAAAGTAGTGGAAATGATGGCAGATCTGCGCAAAGAAGTTTCTGATTGGGAAGATGAGGAAGAAGTAAAAGAATATCTTGGAAAATTATTGGATAAACAGGCATTTGACCGGAAAGGCCTGATCTATGGAATGGGTCATGCCGTTTACTCTCTGTCTGATCCGAGAGCGCGGGTATTCAAGCATTTTGTAGAAGCACTTGCCATTGAGAAAGGCCGTCACAAAGATTTTGCATTGTATTCCATGATCGAACGTCTTGCACCGGAAGTAATTGCTGATAAACGCAAGATTTACAAAGGTGTAAGTGCAAATGTGGACTTTTACAGTGGATTTGTGTACAGTATGTTGGATATTCCGCTGGAGTTATATACGCCGATCTTTGCCATGGCAAGAATCGTCGGCTGGAGTGCACACCGCATTGAGGAACTGGTAAACGCTGATAAGATTATCCGTCCGGCTTATAAGAGTATTATGGTGGAGCGGGATTACGTGCCGATGGATGAACGTTAAGATATACGAAGCGGAGACTTATTTTTCCGTTTGCTGCTGAAAAATATCACAAAGGAGTTTGCAAAATAAATGATAGATAAAAATCTCTTTCTGGAGACGTTACATGAAGTGGCTGAGATTGCTGCCACATCCAGTGAAAAAATCAAACCGGAGGAAGTACACCGTTACTTTGAGGGGATGGAACTTTCAGAGGAACAGGAAAAAATGGTTTACGAGTATCTGAATCTGCCGCCGGAGGCAAAGGCGGCCCGGCAGCCAGAGTGCGATAAGGCCGCAGAAGAGGAAGAACCTGAGGTAGAGACCATTGAGGTGTACTCGGACACAGACTCTGCATCCGGGATTCAGATTGGCGCTGACAGGGGGTCAAAAGATACCATAGAAGAGGAGGAAGAGGATGCACCGCAGCCAAAGGATGTGGAGCAGCTTTCCGATTCTGTATATTATAAAATGTACCTGAACGATGTCAGAGAACGCGGTGAGGCAGATGAAACAAAAATGCTGGAACTGTATACTGCTGTTCTGCAGGGAGATCAGAGTGTAGTCAATGCCATAGTGGATGGCTGGCTGATGCGTGTGATCCATATGGCTGGTATGTATGAGGATGTACCGGTGAATATGGAAGATCTGATCCAGGAAGGAAACATGGCACTATGGATGGCACTCGGCACATTGCCGGAGCTTGGCAGTGCACCGGAAGTAGACAAGTATCTGGAAGGACAGGTCATCGCAGGATTTGAGGCACATATCCGCGAGGTGACCGGAGATACCGACCAGGTGCAGGCGGTACTTGGAAAAGCAGCACTGCTGCATGAGGCACGCAAATATCTGGCAAAAGAAAATGCACAGGATCCGTCCATCCGGGAATTGAGTGAGTATACCCATATATCGCCGGAGGAAATACAAGATATACTGGCACTCCAGAAAGAAGTTGGCACTTCAGACGGAGCAAACTAAGGCAGCAGACTTGCAGAGATGTACAGAAGAATATGTCATACATTGCATGACGTGCATCTCGCAGCAAGAATGCCGGTGACATTCGTAAAAGAGCCCATATGGAATCAAGCGGGTTAATGACGCCCGGCTCAGATTCCATATGGGCTCTTTTTTCGTGCAGTAAAGAAAAATTGTTTGCTATTTCCGGGGATTATGTTTCCTGCGGCAACAGATAATTCGTGAACAGTGGAATGACCGGATTCAGATTATCTTTTTTCCATACAGCGACGAGATGGAGCGGATCTGTCTTATAGAAAGGCAGCGAAAGTACTGCTGTATTGGAATTGGAGATGCAGTTTTCATCCAGTACTGAGAAACCGAGTCCGGCTTCCACTTTCAGAAGAAGATTCTGGATGGAAGTTGCATAAATGGTGTGAGCCGGTGTGAAGCCGTGCCGCTCACAAAATTGTACAATATTGTTATAAGCCCCACGGGAGATGGATGGATCAATAGCGATCATCGTTTCTGTACTTAGACGATCAAAATGCAGGTTATTCTGCTGCGCCAGCGGGTGTGAGCGGGAGATGACGCATTTCGGAGATGATTCGAAAAATACCTGATAGATGATGTCATCTGCCGGATAGTCCACGATATCAAAATCCAGAGTCAGGGCAATGTCAATACGGCCGTTGAGCACGGATTCCCGCAGTTCATGAAAATTGCCACTGATAATGTCGATGCGGATATTTGGATGATTTTCCCGGAGAAGATGCAGGGCATGGGGCAGAAAGTTCTCGGAACGCTGGGTTTCAATGACACCAAGGACAATGGAACCGTTTTCTCCAAGTTCTGCGTTGCGTGCTTTCTGTACGGCAGCTTCCCCGAGTTTCATCAGTTTGGAAAATTCTTCGTAGAGAATGGCACCGCTGGAAGTGAGACGGACATATTTTTTTGTGCGCACAAATAATTTCATACCCAGCTCTTCCTCCAGGTTTGAGACATTTCTGCTTAAAGAAGACTGGGCTACAAACAAATGATTGGCAGCCTCTGTAAAATTCAGGTATTCAGCTACATTTAAAAAACATTGAATCTGAAAGATGGTCATATTGTTCCTCCGCGAAGCATAGCAATTTCTTCTTTATAAGGTGGCAGGGTTTTCTTTGGATTGTCCGGATCCGGCAGATATGGTGTTTCCAGAATTTTCGGAACATCTGCAAAGTCCGGGTGATGCACGATATCGTACAGTGCATCAAAGCCAATCTCTCCCTGACCGATGTTGGCATGACGGTCCTTGTGGGCTCCACATGGATTTTTGCTGTCATTTATATGAAAGACAGCAATCTGATCTTTTCCGAGAATCCGGTCAAATTCTTCTATGACAGAATCAAAATTGTGTACGATATCATAACCGGCATCATGGGTGTGACAGGTGTCAAAGCAGACCCGTAGCCGTTCCGGGTGTGAGACACCGTCGTAGATAGCAGCCAGTTCTTCAAAACTGCGGCCAATTTCCGATCCCTTTCCGGCCATGGTTTCCAGCGCGATGCAGCAGTCTGTATCTGCGGATGCATCCAGAACTTCATTCAGTCCCCGGATGATCTGCGCTGTTCCTGCTTCTACACCGGCTCCTACATGGGCACCCGGATGCAGAATCAGGATTTTGCTTTTCATGGCAGCGGTACGTTGTACTTCCAAAGTAAGAAAATTGACTGCCAGCTCAAACGTTTCCGGCTTTACGGTGTTGGCAAGATTGATGATGTAAGGGGCATGTACTACAAAACTGTCCATTCCATAGTGGTGCATGGCCTCCCAGCCAGCTTCAATATTCAGTTCTTCGATTGGCTTACGCCTGGTATTTTGCGGTGCACCGGTGTAAAGCATAAAGGTGTTGGCACCGTAGCCTGCAGCTTCCTTTACAGAATTTAAAAACATGTCTTTTCCGGACATGCTGACGTGTGAACCTATTTTTAACATATCGTTTTCCTCTTTTTTCGTTCGTTGCATATGTATCAAGTATAGTATAAAATGAGAAATTTTCCTAGCAAAAACTTTGCTATAGTTCACATGCGCCATTCGCAAAACGCCCTATCGGGCTTCTCCGTAGCTACGCTCCTGATTTTGCTCATAAGATGGCGCTCCCTTCATCACTATATATTCAGGAAATTCCTCATGCAAGCATGGTCATTCCCTGAATATATGTGATGAGTGAACTGTAACAAAACTTTACTGTTTGAGCGACAATGAAGCACTTTTGACCTTGGCAAATGAGAAAAAATTGGTTACAATAAAAAGTACATCTGTGAATCTGTGGAAAAAGTCCGGATAGCAGTATTTTCTGATGATAAAAGTACAGGAACATCTGGGGAACCGGTTCGATTTTACAGGACAAAGACAGAGGGAAAGACAGAGAGAGGACGAAAAAGGGATGCCGAAATTTGAGGTAGAATTAAAACGAGTTGTGGATGATTCTTATGAGATTGAAATCGGACACGGACTGGTGGATCAGGTTGCAGCCGATCTGAAACACGGGCTGGCAGGAAAGGTTCATAAATTTGCAATTATTACAGACAGCAATGTGGAACCTTTGTATGCACGACCACTGGAACAAAAGCTGGCAGAAGAAGGATTCCAGACGGATGTGTTTATCTTCCCGGCTGGGGAAAAGAGTAAGACGCGGCAGACAAAGGCGATGCTGGAGGATGCAATGCTGGAAAAAGGTTATCGCAGAGACTGCTGCATTCTGGCTGTTGGCGGTGGCGTAGTTACAGATCTGGCAGGATTTGTTGCAGGAACTTACGGCAGAGGTGTACCATTTATCAATTATGCTACTAGTCTTCTGGCGGCAGCAGATGCATCTGTGGGCGGCAAGACAGCAGTCGATACACCGCTGGCAACGAATCTGATCGGACTGATCAACCAGCCGCAGAAAGTATATCTGGATCTGGACACATGGAAGACATTGCCTGAACGTGAGATTTGCAGCGGACTGGCAGAAACTATCAAGCACGCGTGTCTGGCAGATGCGGAATTTTTTGAATATCTGGAAGCACATATGGAGGAAATTCTTGCACTGGATCAGACTGCATGTGAGCATATCGCTGAGAAAAACTGCAGCATCAAATATCATGTAGTAATGAAGGATGAGCGTGAAACCGGTCTGCGGGAAGTTTTAAATCTCGGACATACGGTGGGACGCGCGGTGGAGACCGTCAGCGAATATCGTCTGCTGCATGGTGAGGCAGTCGCGATCGGACTGGCAGCAGAAGTGCGTTTGTCCCAGAAGATGGGTTATATGACAGATGCGCAGGCAGAGCGGGTGATCGCATTGCTCAAACGTGCAAAACTTCCGACAGAGATTCCGTTGTACATAGACCGGGAAAAACTGGTGAAAAAGCTTTATACCGATAAGAAGGTCCGGGATGGAAAACTGCGTTTCGTAGTGCAGAATGGGATTGGCGAAATTGTATGTTTTGGTGAAAATGTATATGCAACACCGGTTTCAGAAGAAACTGCCCGGGAGATTATTATGCAGTTATAATACCGGGAAGGTGTGAAACAGCAGTAATACTTCCAAAATGCTCCGCAGGTTGCGTGTGAGGCAAGTCGAATATATCAGATATGAGATAAACGCTCCGCGAGGGCGCACATTGTCTGGGAGACAATGGTTTTGCGCCGACCGAAACGAAGTGTAGAGTGCAGTGATTCTGAGAAGAATATGTCAGCTTTCGCTGACCAGAATCACGCACCAAGTCTCACGTGCGTTCGACTTGAATGGAATGCATAAGAACTATCATTGTTAGTTTTTGTAGAACTTCTATAGAAAAGTATAAAAGCTAACACGGTTAGTCTTCCCAAAATTCTTTTGATGAAAAAATATCCATAGCATCCATATGTGAACTACAGATCAGGGTCACATGATACTTGCGGGCAAGTTCCACGGCACGGTTGTTAGGAGCACCATTGCTGACCAGAACCGGAACTCTGGAGCGGATTACTTTTTCCATCATATCGTCCGGGATACGTCCGCTGGAAAACAGGACGCATTTTGTCAGGTCAAGTCCGTCGATCAGCGCTTTTCCGATGGCTTTGTCTAAGGCATTATGACGCCCGATGTCTTCACACAGATAGCGGACTTCGCCCTCATACATCAGAAAACAGCTGTGAATGCCGTGGGTTTTCTGGTGAAGTGGAGCCCCTTTACGAAATGCCTGAATCAGAGCCAGTGCCTGGCGATAGTCAAAATCAAAGTTTGGAAGAACAGAGACTGGTTCAGCGTCATCCTGTTCAGAAAGCAGATCGCGTCCGAGCATGCCTTCTTCGCCGCAGTCACAGGCACGGACTTCAATTGGCTTTTTAATTTCGCCAAGTGGTCGTGTGGTCATTACGCGGGCGCGGACACCATCACGGCAGATGTAAATGCTGTGAATGTCTTCGATACTACTAATTCGACCTTCAGTGTACAGATGTCCAAGTACTAGTGCGGGCAGATCCTGAATTGTACAGACCAATTTCAGCGCCAAATCTTCGTTAATATAAACAGATAACAGATTTTCATGAAGAATGATTTTTCCTTTTTTTTCAAATGTGTTGCTTTCCGGGCGGTAGCAGATCATATCCTGTGTTTCTACTGCCGGCTGAGCGGTGCATAAATCTTGTATTTCCATAATGATATTCTTTTTAATCCCCTTATCAGATTCAATTTGTGTTATTTTATCACTTAAAAAATCTTATTTTGAATAAAAAAATAGATTTTTGGCGATGTTATTGTACTTATTCTAATACAAAAAAATGATGATTGTAAAGATAGTTTCTGATATGAAATCAGTAATAGTAAAATTTCTGGCTGAAAAATAATATATTAGAAGCATGTATACAAAAAGACACCACGGGAACTGGCGGCAGAAATGATCCAGAGTGTGTATGAACAGACTGGAATTACAGCGACGGCAGGAATTGGAACGAAGATAAGATTCTTACATTGACTGTAAGTGTTTTTCATAGATTTCCTGTGCTATAGTTTTAGTCAGAGAGAAAGAAACGTTTCGCGGACGAATTTTCAATCAGAACAAACAGGAGGAAATCTGATGGAACCGATTTTGAATATTGAAAACCTGACAAAGACATATGGCACGATACAAAACCAGACGAAAGCGCTGGACGGCATTACCTTTCAGGTCATGCAGGGCGAATTTTTAGGAATTATGGGAAGCAGCGGATCAGGAAAATCTACGTTGCTCAACTGCATTGCAACGGTGATCAAGCCGAGTGGAGGCAGCATTCTTGTAGAAGGGAAAAAATTGCAGTCTCTGAAAGGCACGGCACTGGCAGAATATCGTGGAAAAACCGTTGGTTATCTGTTCCAGAATTTTGAATTATTGGATAATCTTACCGGAAAAGAGAATATTTTACTGCCGACGTCCCTTCATGGTGTGGGTGAAAAGGAAAGTGAGCATCGTCTGAGACAGCTTGCGGAGTATTTGGAAATTACAGAAGTGCTGGATAAATTCCCAATGCAGATGTCCGGCGGACAGCGACAGCGTGTGGCAGCAGCCAGAGCGATGATTTTGCAGCCGAAACTGATTCTTGCCGATGAACCGACAGGTGCACTGGATAGTCGGAATGCCAGAAATGTCATGGAAAAATTGTCTGGATTAAACCAGGATGAAAATGCGACAATTCTGATGGTAACGCATGATTCCAATGCGGCAAGTTTTTGCAAACGGATTCTGTTTATTCAGGATGGTGTGATCTTTCACGAACTTCGACGCAGGGAGGAAAGCCAGCAGGAGTTTTATCAGCGCATTTTAAGTGTGATGGCACAACTGGGAGGGGGTAGCTGCAATGTTCTCTGATCTGATTCTTCGAAACAGCAGACGCAGCCGGAAAGAAAATGGTTTGTTTTTCAGCTCTCTGGTCATCTCAATTATTGCATTTTACATTATCCTGTCTTTGTCCCGGCAGGATGTCATGATCTTTCTTGCAAAAATGGAGAGTGATGCAGTCAGTCGTTTGCTGCTGATGATTCCTGTTTTTTATGTGGCAACACTGGGAATTTTATTTTTCCTCATTTATTTTGCATGTAAATATCAGCTGGAGCGTCGTCGAAAGGAGTTTGGCGTTTATCTGATGATGGGAATGCGCCGGAAAAAGCTTTTTGGCATGCTTCTGGCAGAAGATCTGTTAGGAAGTGGTCTGGCACTGGTGATCGGACTTCCTGTGGCAATCGTGATTTCCGAACTGATCAGTCTGATCACGGCAAAGCTTGTGGGAATGGGAATTATTGGACATCAGTTTTCACTGTCGGTATCGGCAATTATTTTTACGATTGTCGGATTTCTGGTGATCAAATTTGCTGCATTTCTGATCCTGAGCAGCAAGATCAGTCGACAGGAAATCGGTACGTTGTTAAAGCCTTCCGTGGAAAATGAGAAAAGAGAAGCACCGGCAGTTGTTTATGGAATCAGTGCAGCAGCGGGAATCGTGATGCTTGCTGCAACTTACAGCATGGCGATCAGCGGTATTTCCTGGTCAAGAAATGTAATGATGTTGCTGACGCTGGTGCTTGGATTTGTTGGAACGATTCTTTTGTTTTTCGGAATGCGTGCATTCATTGCAGTATTGATAAAAAAGGGAAAAACAGATCAAAAACTGCATGTGTTTACTTTTCGGCAGATTCAGGAAAATGTGATCCGTCAGTCAACGTCCATGGCGATCAGTTCTTTATTGATTCTGGCAGCACTTTGCTGCTTTGGCGCTGGCATTGGAATTGCCGGGGCGAAAAGCCTGTCAGAAAATCATGTGCAGGATTATACGTTTCGGAATTTCAGTACAGAGAACCCGGAGGACGTGCTGCCACACCTAGAGAAAACACTTCTTGGAAATGGACTGATTCAGGATTTTTCACAGATCTGGGAAATGCGGATCGGTTATGTATACGAAAAAGAAACCGTAACTGATACAGAAGATGTTACTGAGGATCAGACGGTGAATGATATAGGAAATGAAACTACTGCTGAGGATAATGCTTTGAATGAAAATGAAAGCATGGATGTTGCAGAAAATAATATAGAGGATAGAATCATCGATGAGAACCATGCAGTAATTTCGTGTCAACCAGTAATCGATGAAGTGCGCAAACTTCCACAATCGGAAGATAGAGATCTTATTATTAACGAGTTAGAATCTAAAGGAATTGCGAATGATGTATACCTGATCTGCCTGTCCGATTATAATAAATTGCTTGCAGCCGCCGGAAAACCGACACTGACATTGGCGGAAAATGAAGCGGCAGTTTATGAGGATTCGAATTGGACAAATGATATACGAAATCAGTTGTTTAACAGTGTTCTTGCGACTAAGCCAGAGATCATGCTGAACCAGACACCATGGAGATTGACCGGCGAAGTCCAGACGTTAAATCTGGTAACGGATCGTTCCATTACCTTATCCTTTGCATTGATTGTGCCGGATGATCAGTTTTTACAATATACAAATGGCGATTATACGGTGTATGTAAATGCAATTTTGAACCGGGAAAATGGAAGAAGTGCCAGTCTGATGAGTGCAATCTCAGATATGAATGAGCGCCTGGATAACAGTGATCTTCCAGAAGAAGACATTACCTATGAGAGTTACCTGCAAAATATGGGCAGACAGTTATTTTTTATGGTAGCAGCCAGCTATGTCACGATTTATCTTGGCATCATTTTTATGGTAGTTGCAAATACGATCATCGGGGTTCAGTTTCTGATGAATCAGCAGAAAACAGGACGAAGATATCAGACGCTGATCCGGCTTGGAGCTACTTATAAAGATTTGTGTGGTTCCGCGCGCAAGCAGATTAATTGGTTTATGGGACTGCCTGTTTTTGTGGCAGCTGTGAGCAGTTTGTTTGGCGTGAAAGCTCTGTTTGTGGGATTGATTTCTTCTTACAAGGGCGGTGAAGGCCAGGGACAGATGATCGCGATGGCAGCAGCTATGATTCTGTTACTTTGTGTGGTAGAATGGGTGTATATGACGGTGGTCAGACGCTCCAGTGACCGGTATTTGCTGACACTGATGCAGCCACAGAGAGAAGAGTAAAAAATTGTGTAGTGGATGATAAAAAATGAAAAGTAGAGTATGATACATTTTTGATTGTGAGTGAAAAGTAGCTGAAAATAAAAATTGTATTACCAGCGAAAAATAAGCAGTGAAAGTAATGATAACTGTAGAAATGAAAAGGAACTAACGTATGAAGAAAATTGCAGTGGTGGAAGACGAAGTTTATATGCGGGAAGAACTTTGCTGTATGCTGAATAATGTGGGATACGAAGCATTGGAAATCACTGCTTTTGAGACGGCGGCAGAGCAGCTGATACAGCAAAATCCCGACCTGGTCATTTTAGATCTGAACCTGCCGGAGATCAGTGGGTTTCAGATTTGCCGTGATCTGAAGCAAAAGACAGGAATTCCGGTGCTGGTACTGACTTCCAGGGATCAGATGGCGGATGAATTACAGGCACTACAGCTTGGCGCGGATGAGTATCTGACGAAACCTTGCCGGAAAGAACGTTTGTTAGCCAGAATCGAAAACATTTTAAAACGATATGAAGGGCGTTCGAATCTGCTGGAAGGGCAGGGATTTCTGCTTGACCGTGGAACGTACACCCTTTATATCAACAATATGTCCGTGGTTTTGCCGAAAAATCAGGGGAAACTTCTGGAAGCATTGCTGACCGCAGGTGATCGCATGGTGACGGCAGAAGAATTATGCCAGGCACTTTGGGAGACAACGGAATTTATTGACGAAAATGCATTGCAGGTGAATTTGACGCGGTTGAAAAAGAACATGGCAAAATTTGGAATGAAGCAAAAAGTAGTAGCAGTCCGCGGATTGGGATATCGTTTGAAAATGGAGGACACGCTATGAAGCAGTTTGGAAAAACATGCAGACGCTATCTGCCGCTTCTGATCTGCCTGTTGATTTTGGACGGTTTCTTTTCTCTGCTGCTGTGGATTTCTGATGCAGAGGCACTATGGCGACTGACAGGTCTGATTCTTCTGACAAGTCTTGTGTTTTTCTGTGTGATTATTTTGCTGATTTGTTGGAGACAAGAAGAAAAACAGAAGCTTTTTCAGGAGTTTTTGGCAGAACCGGATGAGGTAAATTCAGAAAAACTGATGCGTGTGGTGAGTGGACAAGAATGGGAACAGTTGCAGATCCTACATACGATATTGGTGGAAAATCAGGAACGGATCCAACAGATGGAAGATGCGCTTCGGGACTACGAAGAGTATGTAGAAGGCTGGGCACATGAGGCGAAAACGCCGTTGTCCCTGCTTACTATGCTTTTGGATAATCGCGGAGACGAGTTGGCACCATCTTTACAGATGAAACTGGATTACGTGCGCAGTCAGTTTCAGGAGGATGTGACACAGATTCTTTATTATGCGCGTCTTGGAAGTAGTACGAAGGATTATCGATTTGAGCTGGTGGATCTGGAAGATGCTTTGAATGAAGTTTTGGAAGATTATGCACCGCTTCTGGAGGAAAAACAGTTTTTGATTGAAAAGAAAAATCTGGTTGGAGAAACAGTTTATACAGACCGACGGGGCTTTCAGTTTATGATTGGTCAGATTGTCAGCAATTCCATAAAATACAGCACAGAGGAACCACAGCTTTCGATGTCTTTACAACATATGGAAAATGAGGATATTTTTACCATTGCCGATCATGGTACAGGAGTAAAAAGCTATGACCTGCCTTATATTTTTCAGAACGGATTTACCGGGGATGCCACGGACAGTCGAAAGAAAGCTACCGGAATGGGATTGTATCTGACGAAAAAGATGGCAGATGACCTGAAACTGAAATTGGAGGCAGAGTCACAGTGGGGAGAAGGAATGACGATGAGGATTTTATTTCCCAAGGTCGATTTGAGTGTAACTGAGGATTTTTCCCAGAAGACCAGTTTTGATGCAGATCGTAGAAAGTAAGAGGTGTTAAATGAACGGCACCTCTTATTTTGGTTAATTTGTTTAGTGTTTTTATTTTATCCTGGTTATGATATGACGCTGGAAGCAACGATCACAAAAATGATGTGGTTCATGGGAATGGGAGATCAGACCTTTTAGGAAATGAAGCGGGATTGTTACCGGTTGGTGAATCATGATATTTTGTTTACAAAACGCATGGAAGGAGAATTTCGCTAAAAAACAAGAATCACATAAAAGAGGATTAGTGCATTTCTATATAGCAATTTCGGAAAAAGTTGTTAAAAATCAGGAAGTGCAAAAAAAGATCGCGAAACGATACCAGATAAAGATGAATGGACGAATGAATGATTGGCAAAAACGGTTTTCTTTGAAATTTCTGTGTGGTATGATAAAGAAAATTAAGAGCGAGAACGTCGCAGCATCATTGTAGAATGTGGAGGATTGGAAATATGGAAAAAAACATTGATATTGCAGCACTTGGCGAATTATTGATTGATTTTACAGAAGCTGGAACAGGCGCAGATGGTATGCGTTTGTTTGAACAGAATCCAGGTGGAGCTCCGGCAAATCTGCTGACGGTTGCCAGCCATATGGGTTATCGGACAGAATTTATCGGAAAAGTTGGAAAAGATATGCATGGTGCATTTTTGAAAAAGACTCTGGAAAAAGAAAATATTGGTGTTTCTAACCTGATTGAAGATGATCATTATTTCACAACACTGGCATTTGTAGCCATTGATGAAAATGGTGAGCGTGAATTTTCCTTTGCGAGAAAACCGGGTGCAGACACACAACTGCGTGCGGATGAACTGGACAAAGAACTTTTGCAAAACTGTAGAATTTTTCATTTTGGTTCCCTGTCCCTGACAGACCAGCCGGCAAAGGATGCGACTGTAGCGGCAGTAACCTGTGCAAAAGAAGCAGGTGCATTGATCTCTTATGATCCGAATTATCGTGAAACTCTGTGGAGCAGCGAAGCAGAAGCAGCTGAAAATATGAAATCCATGATTTCTTATGCAGATGTCATGAAAGTATCCGATGAGGAAAGCCTGCTTCTTACCGGGGAGACAACCTATGAAGCCGCAGCAGACAAACTGCTTGCGATGGGACCGAAACTCATTGCAGTAACTCTTGGCAGCGAAGGTGTACTGATGGCGACCAAAGAGAAAAAAGAGCGCATGAAAGGATTCTCTGTACAATCTGTAGATACAACTGGTGCAGGTGATTCTTTCTGGGGCGGTACGTTAAGTGCATATTTATCATTGGAAAAACCAATTGAATCTTTGACATGGGAAGAAATTCACCATTGTGCCGTATGTGGAAACGCAACTGCAGCACTCTGTGTGCAGAAACGTGGTGGAATTCCGGCAATCCCGACCAAAGAGGAAGTGGAGCAGATATTAGCAGAAAAATTAAGTTAAACTCTGGTGAGCGGTTGTAGCAACCGATTGCAAGTGTCTGCTTTACACTAAAGTATAACAAAGGAAAGACATCAATATGGGAAAAAAAGTATTAGTAGTAGACGATGAAAAAGAAATTGCAGATTTGGTAGAAGTGTACCTGAAAAACGACGGCTATGAGGTGCTGAAATTTTATAATGCCACCGATGCTCTGCACTGTGTAATGAAAGAACAGGAACCGGATCTGGCACTTTTGGATGTAATGCTCCCGGACATGAGTGGCTTTACACTTTGCCAGAAAATCCGTGAAAAATACCTGTTCCCGATTATCATGTTGACAGCAAAGGTTGAGGATATGGATAAAATTACCGGTCTGACACTTGGTGCAGATGACTATATCACGAAGCCTTTTAATCCGTTGGAGTTGATGGCGCGGGTAAAAACACAGCTGCGCCGTTATACCCGGTACAATCCAGGAAGTATGGAACCGGAAGAAACATTGCCGGCAGACGAGATCGATATTCGCGGTCTGCAAATCTGTAAAAATAAACATAAATGCACCTTAAATGGGGTGGAATTAAACCTGACACCAATCGAGTTTGATATTTTGTGGTATCTGTGTGAGCATCAGGGAAAGGTAGTATCTTCCGAGGAGCTGTTTGAGGCAATCTGGAAGGAAAAATATCTGGACAACAACAATACGGTTATGACACATATTGCCCGTCTGCGTGAAAAAATGCAGGAGCCGGCGCGAAAACCGAAATATGTAAAAACGGTCTGGGGCGTGGGATACACGATCGAATAAGATGGTATATTGCAGAAATAGAAAAAAATAGTGTTTTTTACATAGTAGCAATATGAGGGAATCACTGCACATTCTCGCGGAGCGTTTATCTTAGTCGGAGATTGAACGCAGATAAGCATTCCCCCGCTTCAAGTGTATGGAGCACTAAGCGGTGAGTAAGGGGGATGCATATGGAGCAGAAAAAGAGTTATACGAATAGAAAATATCTGCGCACGCAGCTTACAGGCCAGGTGTTTGGAAACTATATCCTGGTTTTAGTGATATATGTGGCAGCTCTATTTGCAATATTGGCAATCGGTTGGTCAGTAAGCATCAACATCTCATGGCAGCCGAGCAGCATTTATTATTTGTTGCAGTGGGTAAAAGAATGGATCATTGCCATTATGATTATATTGATCCTGATCGGATGGATTGTTATTACTTTGCGGTTTATGACACGCCCGCTGCGTTATCTGGATGAACTGGTGGATGCATCGGAAAAACTTGCCAATCCGGGAGAAGAACCGATCCGGTTATCCAGAGCAATGAAAAGTGTGGAAGATGAACTGAATCTGGTGCGGGAAGGTGCTTTGCGAAATGCTATGCTGGCAAAAGAGGCAGAACAGCGAAAAAATGATCTGATCGTTTATCTGGCGCATGATCTGAAGACCCCGTTGACCAGTGTTATCGGTTATCTGACATTATTGCGGGATGAACCACAGATTTCAGAGGAAATGCGAAGTCGTTATACAGGGATTGCGCTGGATAAAGCAGAGCGTCTGGAAGATCTGATCAATGAATTTTTTGATATTACACGATTTAATCTGACCAATATTCAGCTGGAGCCGGAGCGCGTCAATATCAGTCGTATGCTGGAGCAGATCGGGTTTGAATTTCATCCGATTCTGGCAGAAAAAGATCTGAAACTGGAAACGGAGATCAAGCCGAATGTGGAAATCCTGTGCGATCCGGATAAACTGGCACGGGTATTTGATAATCTGTTGCGCAATGCGGTGAATTACAGTTATGCGGGCACGACCATTTATCTTTCTATGGATTATGAGTCGATAAAAGATGAAGTGAAAATCTGTGTGGAAAATCATGGAAAAACAATTTCACCGGATAAATTAGACCGAATCTTTGATCAGTTTTTCCGTCTGGACAGTTCGCGAAGATCTTCCACTGGTGGTTCCGGTCTGGGACTTGCTATTGCGAAGGAAATTGTGGAATTGCATCACGGAACGATCACGGCAGAAAGTGAAAATGAGAGTATTCGATTTACGGTAGTGCTGCCGAGTGTTCCGGAGAATCTGTGGTAAAATAAAAGAAAACTATTTTCCTGCATTCTGTCTGTAAGAAAATCGTAAGGATTTCGGGAGAAAAACACAAGAAGCAGGAAAGAAAAACTAAAAGTATGAAAAGCTTTGTTTTGGTACGATAAGCGTATCAAAGCAAGGCTTTTTTTAGAAATTCCTAATAAAAAGCACTTGGTGTAAATAATACATACCCGCATCAGAAGAAAAGAGGATAAAAAATGAGCGAAAAATACAGAAAAAAGGTGAAAGTAGCAGTTATTTTTGGAGGATATTCCTCCGAGTACAGTGTGTCTCTGGAGTCATCTAGCGCCGTGATAAAAAATTTGGACCCGGAAAAATATGAAGTGCTTCCGGTTGGAATCACAAAAGAAGGACAGTGGTTTTCTTATACAGGATCAGTGGAAAACATTGAAAATGATACCTGGCAGCAGTCCGAATACTGCACACCGGCTATGATTTCACCGGATCGAAATACACATGGTCTGGTGCTTCTTGGAGAAGACGGTGCAAAAACAATGCCGATCGATGTGGCGTTTCCGGTCATGCATGGAAAAAATGGTGAGGATGGAACCATTCAGGGTCTGATTACCATGGCGGGAATTCCGCTGGCAGGATGTGGTATTCTGGCATCTGCTCTGTGTATGGACAAAGACCGTGCGCATCTGGTGGCAGAGGCAGCTGGTGTCCGTGTACCGAAAGCAATGGTGCTGACGCAGGGAGATGACCGGAAGATGGCAGTTGATTTTGCATTGAAAACTGGCTATCCGGTGTACGTCAAACCAGTAAAAGCAGGTTCTTCTTACGGTGTGACAAAAGTGGAAAAACCGGTGGAACTGCAGTCTGCGATTATCAAGGCGTTTCAGTATGACGATGAAGTCATCATTGAAGAAAACATGGATGGATTTGAAGTTGGATGCGCTGTTCTTGGCAATCGCAACCTGATTACAGGGGAAGTAGATGAAATTCAGCTTTCCGGTGGATTCTTTGATTTTACCGAAAAATATACTTTGAAAACATCTGAGATTCATGTTCCGGCGCGGATTGAATTAAGAAAAATGCAGGAAATCAAACAGACCGCAAAGACAATTTACCGGGCACTTGGATGTCGTGGTTTTGCCAGAGTGGACATGTTCCTGACACCAGATGGCGAGATCGTATTTAACGAAGTAAACACGATTCCGGGATTTACGGAGCACAGCCGTTATCCGGGTATGATGAAGGCAGCAGGACTTGAGTTCCCGGAGATTTTGGAACGGATCATTCGTCTGGCAATGGAGTAATGAAAGAGGAAGCTGAGAATTTTGAATCATTGTATTGGAAAGTTAAAAAAGTGATTTTATAAAGTGAGTTTGAGAGCAGAAAAATGTAAAAGTGAAATGTGAGTAGAAAGGAGCAGCAACATGGAATTAAAAGTAAAAGCAGATGACGGCCAGCAGATCTGGCTTTCAAAGGAAGATATTTATCATGGAAGTCTGATTCTGGTCAATGCGGCGCATGCGTATCTGGAAAATACCGGAAACAAGCAGTATTTAGACGAAATATTACAGCCAGTGTTAAAGCAGCGGGAAAAACATTTTTCCACAAAAGATACCACAAGGATAGAAACTGCCTTGCCGGAAATAGCTGAACGATCGGAACAGAATTCTGAAGAATTTAACATGGATATTTATGACATGAAATTGCAGCGCAGAGCTGTCATTTTATTAAACGAACTGATGGAAAAAATGCATGGTTGGGAGCATATCGTTCCGGTGAGCGCATGGAGACCGCATAAAGAGCAGCAGAGTATCTGGGATACGTCCATGCGTGAGAGTGGACGGGAGTTTACGGAAACCTATGTAGCTGTTCCGGGACACAGTGAGCATGAAACCGGGCTTGCCATTGATCTGGGATTAAAACAGGATGTCATTGATTTTATCCGGCCGGAATTTCCATATGAGGGTATCTGCCAGCGATTCCGGCAGCTTGCACCAAAATACGGATTTATTGAGCGCTATCCAAAGGGGAAAGAAGAGGTGACCGGAATTGGTCAGGAGCCATGGCACTTTCGTTATGTGGGCGTGCCGCATGCGGAAATCATGACAGAAAAAGGCATGGTTCTGGAAGAATATATTGAGTTCCTGCGTGGTTATGAGTACGGAAAAAATCCATACCGTTACTGCAGTCAGGGAAAAGAAATATGGATTTCTTATCTGAATGCCGGTCAGTCAGAGCAAATCTGTCTGGATGCAGACCACAAAACACCGCGAGTGATTTCCGGTAATAACGTAGATGGATTTGTTATCACGGAATGGAGCACTTGTCGTGGGTAAACAGGGCGGTCTTGACCGCTACCGACTGATTGCGGCATTTCTGGTCATTGCGATTCACACGTCACCGCTGTTGTCTGTGAACGAAAATGCAGATTTTTTTCTGACACGGATTTTTGCCCGGATGGCAGTTCCGCTGTTTCTGATGATCACAGGACGTTATGTGGCAGCAAAATTCTGGGAAAATGATCCGGATGAGAAAGGTAGTTCCGCAGCAGTGTTACTCAGTTTTTTGAAAAAAATTGCGATTTTGTATGGTATTTCTGTCGTACTGTATCTTCCAGTGGGAATGTATGCAGGTCACTACAAACAAATCACTGTGACAGGAATTTTTCGCATGCTGGTATTTGACGGAACTTTTTATCATCTGTGGTATTTTCCGGCATGCATGCTGGGCATGGTGATCGTGTGGGGCTGCAGCAGAATTGGGAATAATCATCAGCGTGAAATAAAAAATAACGAAGACAGAAATGATGCAAATAATGTGATTTCTGTAAGTAGGAATAATGCAAATAGAAATGATGTGAAAGAAGAAATATTGGCTCAGATATCAGATGTAGGTTTCCGAATTACATTTGTGATTGTAATCATTCTCTATATATTAGGTCTTCTGGGAGACAGCTATTATGGACTGACAACACAGATTCCCGTGTTAAAGACCATGTATGACGGAATGTTTCAGGTATTTTCTTATACAAGAAACGGTATTTTCCTGGTGCCGATCTTTCTGATGATCGGTGTCTGGTTTGCAAAGGTTGAACGGGAAAATACAGTGCAAAATGATAGTTACTGGGAAATGTCAGAACCAAAACGCTGGAATCGGAAGCGCGCGGGACTCGGATTACTCATTAGTCTGGTGCTCATGACAGTAGAGGGATTTGCACTGCATGCGGCAGATTGGCAGCGGCATGACAGCATGTATGTGATGCTTCCCATCGTGATGATATTTTTGTACATCTGGATCTGTGCCAAACCACAGGAACCATCAAAAAAACTGCGCAGCCTGTCGACATGGATCTATATTTTACATCCGGCGGTAATCGTGGTAGTGCATGCATTGCCGGGCAGTCTGGGAAAAGAAATTGCCGGAAACAGTCTGCTGAATTATGTGGCAGTAGTAATTGGAACCTGTATCATATCCATCTTTGGAATGTATGTTACGCACCAGATCTCACATGGATCTGACTTGCATGTCAGAAGAAATAAATGATTGGAATTAAAGTTAAGAAGGAAAAAATATGTTGAAGCAAAAAGAGCAGAAACAAATTGAGAAAGATACAATACAAAGAAAAGAATTGCGATATGGATATCTGATCCCGTCCGACTGGAATTATGAAAAAATGAATCAGACAAAATCGAAATCAGAATCAGCGGGGCATCGCGCATGGCTGGAAATTGATCGTAAGGCACTGGAGCATAACGTGTGTCTGTTCCAACGGTTGTTGCCAGATACGTGTCAGCTTATGCCGGCAGTGAAGGCGCAGGCATATGGTTTGGGGGCAGTTCTGATCGCAAAAGAATTGAACCGCCTTGGTATTCAGGCATTTTGTGTGGCAAGTGCAGAGGAAGGAATGGAGCTACGCAAGAACGGAATTGCAGGTGAAATCTTGATCCTTGGCTATACCGCACCGGAGCAGTTTGCTCTGTTACATACTTATCAGTTGACACAGACTGTCGTAGATTTTTCCTATGCAAAGCAGTTGAATCAGTCTGAAAAACCACTACATGTACATATTGCAGTAGACACTGGAATGCATCGTATCGGTGAGCGCAGTGAACATTTTGAGGAACTTTGTGCCATGTTTCAGATGAAACAGTTGGTGGTGGATGGAATATTTTCCCATCTGTGCGTATCGGATGGACAGAATGCTTCGGATCAGGCGTATACAAGGGCGCAGGCAGAATGTTTTCAGCAAATTGTACAGCATCTGGAAGAAAAAGGTTATGCTTGTGGAAAAAAACATTTGTTGGCAAGTTACGGGATTTTTTCCTATCCGGAATATGCATGGGATTATGCCCGTGTGGGTGTTGCCCTGTATGGAACACTCAGCAATGATGCGGATACGAAAACGATTGGAAAAGAATTATTGCCGGTATTTTCCATGAAAGCAAGAGTGGCTTCCGTGCGAAATCTGAAAACGGGTGAAACTGCCGGATACGGCAGACAGTTTGTGGCAGAAAAACAGAGCCGGATTGCCGTTATTACCATTGGTTATGCCGATGGACTGCCGCGCTGCCTGTCAAATGGTGTTGGCCAGGTGTTGGTTCAAGGAAAAAAAGTGCCGATTGTAGGGCGAATCTGTATGGATCAGGCGCTGGTTGATATCAGTGAGTTGGAAGAAGATGCAGTGAAAACAGGTGATGTTGTAACTTTGATCGGAACGGATGGAAATGAGACACTTACTGCAGCGGATATGGCAGAGGCGGCCGGAACGATCACGAATGAAATTTTAAGTCGACTGGGTAGCCGGTTGGAACGTTATATTTAGGGTGCGTTCGACTTGAATACCTTCAATTCAGCCTTATACAATTACCCAGAACAAGGTTATCATTTCGGAACGTTTGTTTTATAATTTTAACAGAATATTATAAAAGAGGTCTTCCTATGAAATTTGCACATACAATTCGAAATTATGACTCAAACAAGAAGACTTCGATATCCCATCTTTTTCCATAGAACTAGGAAAATATTCTGAAACTGATGCTGTAAAAATTTTCTGGAAAAAATGCCCTGATGTATCTGGGTATGAGATGGAGATTAGTAGCTCATCATATTTTTCGCAGTGGGCAGATACATCTGTATACCGAAAACTTGATAATACTCAAGATTTCACTTACTGGTTTGAGGCCGAACCAGACTGTACGTATTATGTACGCATGAGAGCATATAACCATTATGTAGAAACCAGCTACGGTGAATGGTCTCAGCCCCAATCATTTATCATTACACGCGACAAATTGACGCCGACCATTACGCCATCGCCCACAGCAACGCCAGCTCCAACTGATACACCAAAGCCAACTGCTGTGCCAAAACCGACCACTGCGCCAAAACCAACTACAATCCCAACGCCATCCAAGGCTCCATCACCACAAGCACCATCATCAAAGCCAACTATGAAGGTAAATATGTCCAGCCTTGTTTTAAAAACCAGACAACGTAGCAGTGCCCTGAAAGTAACTGGTTTGGCGCCTGGCGATTTCGTAAAATCCTGGAAATCGGGGAA
>ERZ832973.591-NODE-591-length-41179-cov-26.555466_pt1 | contig 41179 bp, 28 predicted proteins | sample MGYA00519950_ERZ832973 | MGnify/ENA primary metagenome ERZ832973 (study PRJEB31850, sample SAMEA3708734) | human gut metagenome | biome: human gut; feature: human-associated habitat; material: faeces | place: China | collected 2014 ... | reverse complement strand
TTATAAACTCTTGGTCTTTCTTTTTTGGGGGACTATTCTTTTTTCACAGCCCCTTTTTAATGCGGAAGATGGGACTTGAACCCACACGATTGCAATAATCACAAGATCCTTAGTCTTGCTCGTCTGCCAGTTCCGACACTTCCGCATTTGTCATTATGTAGTTGTTTCAAACGACTTGATTATAATAACAAAATAAGTATAAAATGTCAAGCTATATTTTTGAAAATGATCTAATAAAATATACCACTGATCATACGTAATACTGCTGAAGCTGAAACGAGGCAATTTTGTAATCCGAATTAGGTTAGTAAGTGGCCCCAGGTGACTTAACTTCCGATGTAGTTCACTCTAAGAAAGTAAAGACATCATCCCAGTATTCGTCGCCCAGAAGATACATTGCTTCTCCGTGACCTGCACCTGGGGCCGTGATTTTTTCTTTGTTATTACCAGGTTTTGCCTGATATAAAATATCCATCATTTCATATGGAATGAAATCGTCTGCGGTACCATGAATGAACAACATCGGCTTTTTGCAGTTTTTTACCTGATTTAGAGCAGATGCTTCTTTGAAAGAGTAACCGGCTTTTGCTATGGCAAACACGTTGGCAGTGTACATCAGCGGAAATTCCGGCATACCAAAACGAAGTTTCAATTCACTGGAAAAAATATCCCACACGCTGGTATAACCGCAGTCTTCTATAAAGGCAACTACCTGATCCGGGGTATCTTCACCAGCTGTCATCATGGTTGTGGCAGCACCCATGGAAATACCGTGAATAACGATTCTGGCATCGGAATCCTGAGCGACGATCCAGTTAATCCAGGAAAGGATATCCTTTCGGTCGAGCCAGCCCATGCCAAGGTAATTGCCATCTGTATCTCCACAGGCACGAAGATCCGGTGTCAATACCTGATAATTGTGAGCATAGTAGTGCTGAGCCAGGCTGGTTGCACCGAGATGATCACCGCGGTAGCCATGCAGGGCAATTACCCAATCATGGGATTCGCCATTTGGATAATAAACACCATTGCAGTGAATATCATCTTCAGTTGTGATTTCAACCGTCTGTCCCGGATTTTCAGCAAGAAAAGCTTCGTTTGCTTCCTGCTGAGCAATTTTGCCTTCTGCGATTGTACGTTCTGTATCATTGGCTGTTTCCGGAATTTCCAGGGCAACGGTTCTGTTTCCACCGTCACCGGAACGACCAATAGAATAATTCACAAGATAATTTCCGGCAAAGAGTGAGATGAGAACGAGCAGAGCAATGAGAACTGCTACAAGTGTTAATATAACTTTTTTGACGCTTAGTTTTTTCTTCTTCAATATATTCATGTGTATAAAACCTTTCTGTATAAAAAATTTGATAATCAAACTATTATAATATACATGATTGATGAAATACATTCAAGAAAAAATATAAATATGGTAGAAGAGAGCTTCCTGAGAGTTTTTTACCATATCATTCATTGATGTGCTTGAAGTAAATAAAAAGAAAATATATTTGTGCTAAATGCGAAAAAAATGGCAAAAAAAATACATTGAAAATGTAAAATAATCACAAAAAAACACTCGGATATGTTATACTGACTGTAAAAGTAATTGAAACTAACAGGATTTTCCAGTGATAAAATCATGGAAATGATAAAAGAATTATTCAATTATACGGGAATTAATATAAAAAAGAACATAGGAATACATATGATGAGATGAATAAAATAATTATATTTATTGATTTAAGGGATTAATATAAGGCAGAAAAAATTGGTGATGGTGATTATGATGACGAGTATGATGATGTCTATGATTATTGGAAGATGCCATGTACTAATGCTGCATAGGAAGCGGCGATATGAATCTTGGGTTCCTATCTCCGGCCGCAAAAAAAGACCCCAACCAAAGTTTGAGGTCTTTTAGTGCGGAAGATGGGACTTGAAGAAATTGTACCTTCCGTAAATCAAGAAAAGAAAGGCTTTCAGCACACTGTCTGATTGTTACGTGTTCAAAACGTGTTCAAGTAGTAGAAACAGTCTGGTTAAGTGAAATTAACCAGGCTGTTTTTCTAAATTTTGGGAATAAAACATATCGAACGAAAAAATAGTAGTTTAGAAATTATTAAATGTGCGATATTCTAGAAGCTAGATATTTTTTTGCCTGTATGAGATTGCTGAAAATGTATTCTTATGATATGATAATAAATAACTATATAAATAATTTTTTCAACAAATAAGAATGAGGTGAAAAAAGGAAAATTTGTTACAAGAAACTGGTCGTTTTGCAAGGACAGGATGTCGAGATTCGTACTTATAGAGAAAATTTATCATTTTGCTGGACAGACGATTTCCATTGATTTAGATGACGGTATAAAAAATATGCAATTTTACAAGATGTTTTAGTAAAAATAAAGTAAAGGCGGGATAATGAAATGAAACATAATGTTTTTGATTCAATACCATCCAATATAGTTTCTGATAAAGAAAATGAGTTTGTAAATTTTCTACAGACAGCGGGACTTTATGATTCTATAAAAATAAATGAGGACAATATTGATGACTTGATTTTTTTACTTGATGGAAAAGTTCGGATAAGTGTTTATTGTAAAGAGTGCAAGACAGAACGCGTTTTCACAATGAAACCGTATAAGTATTTTGTAGATGATGGTAAGGAGTGCTATTCAAGAAGTCTTTCAGCGGAAATGAGGAGAATTAAACAGGTGAATGATCTTCAAAATTCATCATCACCTAATGGCTTGGAAAGTCGAGAAAATAAAATATGGGAATGGAAGAACTGGCAAATTGAAGAAGTGTCAAGAGTTTTGTTATTCAAATTTATTTGTAGCATGAATGATGAACATCATCTTGATTATATTGTATTAACAACAGATAATTCGATGATGAAAATTGGGCAGTATCCCTCTGTTGCAGATATGACATTTCCAGAATTGGATGCTTATAAACATGTGATTTCTAAGGAAGATCGTAGAGAACTTGGAACAGCAATAGGACTTTTTGCAAGTGGAATTGGTGCTGGCTCATATGTTTACTTAAGACGAATTCTTGAAAGACTTGTCTATAGTGCAAAAGAAACTGCGGGTGATGATATTGATAAAGAAAAATTTGAACAGGCAAGAGTGGCTGAACGAATTAAAATGTTAAAGGGGTATCTTCCGGATATGCTTGTCAAGAATACAACTATTTATGGAATTCTAAGTAAAGGCATTCATGAATTGAGTGAAGAAGAATGCAGAAAGTATTTTCCTGTTGTGAAACAATGTATTTATCAGATACTTGGTATGTGGGAAAGCTTAAGAAAAAAACAGGATGATGAGATAGCTTTAAGTAAAGCGTTGAGTGCAATAACGACATCAATAAAGTAATAAAATAATAGTTGTATTAACTTAATGAGCAGATTTTTTTGAAAGATAAATGTATCTTCCCTTAATGAGAGTCCACCTTTTCTTGAAAAGAAAATATGATAGTTTTATGACATAATATGAAGAAATAAAATAACAAAAGTAGAAACGGGAGTGGGGTTATATATGTTGAATTCAGAAGTAGGGGAAATAATAAGGCAATTAAAAAATGCTGAAATCAGCGTTTTCGATATCCCGGAAGATTATAAAAATGATATGCAAATTGTAGATTTTGAGCGAAAATCGGGATTTCGGATGTTAGGAAAGAGAGGGTTTGATGTTATTACCAATTCCTTTTTTGTGGAAGAATCTTTATTACGGATAAATGAAGATGGGAGAGAAGTATGCAGGAATATTTTTTCTACATTTGATAATTTTGATTCATACTTTGATTTCCTTCAGGGGGATATTTATGACAATGCTTGTTATATGTTTTGCGATTTCACGAAGCGTATCGTTACTTCACATCAGATAGATATGCAAAAACTAAGGGCGCGAAAGGCATTTGTTGATGATAACGTAGATAACTATTTCTTAGCAGTGTCTGATGAGGAAATTTCTTCTTACGACGATGCAAAGAAAATACATAGTTTATGTAAACGTTGGATTCAAAAATTTAATGCCTGTGATAGTTATGACCAATTCGAAAAAACTGTTAGTAATTATCAAAAATCTCAAATTGCGTCAATTGTAGATGTTACATTTTTCTTCTTTCAATATATATTTGCCGATGTAGATAGCAAAGAACGCTTTAACATTATTATGGAGTATATGTCATCTGAGAAGTATCCAGTGTTTGAGATGATAGAAGGACTGTGCTCAATTTATAATCCAGATGATGTAGAACGGGCATATAATGCTTCTTATAAACATAAGAAAAATTTGAAAGAGTATATTCGGTTGTTAAAAAATAAAAAAATAGATTTTGGCACAAGAGGATATTTTGATAAAAAAACACATTATTATTGCGAAAAAGAACTTGGGTATAAAAAAGGTAACAGATTGATCCCAGATGCAACAATATATCGGTACTTTGAATCTTTCGATGAGTTTGTTGATTACCTTGATGGAGATTTGAGATATTGTGATTTATCAGGGCTGCTTGAATGTGATATTGATTTTTCAGATTATATCGTAGATGAAACAACAAAACTTCCAATTCAGGTGGATTCGGATGGAATTTATTCGATAGAAAAGTATTATCAGAATAAAAAGTTCTATGTAGTGCAACGTTGGCACAATATCTCTGGAGCCATGCTAAAAGAAGATACACATACTTTTGATTATTTTTTTGATTTTGTTGCATTTTTGAAGAATGATTTGTCGGGAGCAGATTTGCTTTTTTGCGATGGTTTAATATTTTTAAGCCAGTGGGATACTATTGATTTTTTTAATGCAAAAATGAAGAGTTCGCTATGCGAAAAGTTTGGTCTGAACTATGAAGTTCAAGAAGTGAATGATGGTGTGATAGAATTCTTTGATTGCGTAGAACAAAATGAAAATGAGACGGCTTTGGTGCTCCAGACTTCGAGAGATTTAGCGGAGGAAGCAGCAGAAAAAGATTTAAGTTCGTGGGATGTTTTTTTAAATTTGAAATGTCAGAGAATTGACTATATTTCAGATTTACATCTTATACATAGACTTAAAAATGCAGGTTGCCGCTCCAAGGAAGACATTAAATATGTGATTCAAAAAATAGCAGAAACCATTGCAAATGAGGCAGGGAGTATATTGTTAATTGATGGTGATGTGGCATCTGATTTCGGCATATTTCAGTTGTTTGTAAAAATTTTGTCGAAAACATTGGGGGGGAATACGCAGGTCATATTTACTCTTGGAAATCATGAATTGTGGAGTTTTCCTGGATTGACAATCAATCAGATTACTTTAAAATACCGTACATGTTTGGAAAAATATGGGATGTATTTACTTCAGAATGATCTCCTGTATAAAGACGGAAGGGATTTATCGTCTTCATTGGATCCGAGTTTGCAAATGATTCAATATGAAGAGTTATGTTCAATGGGCAAAAAACAAATTTCTGAACGGTTGCGGAGCGCAAGATATGTTATTCTTGGAGGATTAGGATTTTCAGGTTATAATACAGAATTTAATGCTGATAATGGCATTTACCGTTTGACTGTAGATAGATCTGAGGAAATAAAGCAATCGAAAGTTTTCGAGGAGTTATACCATCGTTTTTTGCCTGTTCTGGAAAAAAAGAACACCATTATTCTAACGCATACACCGAAGAAGGATTGGTGTAGTGAGACAGTTCCAGATAAAAATTTTGTTTATGTGAGTGGACATACTCACAGAAATTTTTTTCATGATGATGGTGAATATAGAATCTATTCAGACAATCAGATTGGCTACCGTTGCGATACACCACATTTGAAAACATTTTTAATCGATAACGACTACGATTACTTTTCTGATTATGATGATGGCATTTTCGAAATTACTAGAGAACAATATAATGATTTCTATCGTGGAATAAATATTCAAATGACCTTTCAACGGAATGTAAATGTACTTTATATGTTAAAACGAAATGGTTATTATTGCTTTATCCATAAATCTAAAAGTGGTTCACTCACGATCCTGAATGGAGGTGTTATGAAAAAAATAGGAGTACAGGAGATTCAGTACTATTACGACCATATGGATGCAATGATTGCCACAATAAAAAAACCGCTAGATAAATTTAATTCTTTTCAAAAACATATTGCAAATATAGTGAAAAGAATTGGTGGAGATGGGACAATTCATGGATGCATAATTGATATTGATGTGAACAACCATATATATGTGAATCCGTTTGATTTATCTACTACAGGATACTGGGCATCCGATATGATTAATAAAATTGTATATCCATCTATTCCAGATTTACTGAAAGAGAAATGCCCTGTATTGTTTGGCGAATATGTTAAGCTTATTGATGATAATAGTGAAAATGCATTAGTATTGAAACAGCAAATAAAAACTTCATGGAGTCCTCAGTTATATCTTGATACAAACATTTATAAGGCATCAAGAGAAATAAGAAAAATGCAGAGATTGAACTCCAATGTATTAACCACTTGGTACGAAAATGCTATTCCACAAATAACCAAAAAATGATAGATTTTTTGAATATGAGATGTATTTTCTGGTTAGATTTTTTGAAATTTATAATATTTTAACAGAAACGGTTTACTCGTTTGCAAGCTGTAGGGTGCGAAGGCACCCACGGCATGTGAACGAGTAAACCGTTAAATTATGTCAGAAACCGTGTAAGTGAGATGAAAAGCCAGAAAAAAACAGAGGTCATTTGGATGATAAAAAAGGACTAACAGATTATGTAGGTAAACAAATAGTCATAGAATGAATCGGAAAAATGAAAAATGCCAGCGATAATTTTTTTATCTTTCATAATATAATTGTCAGATGACAAATGGAGTACAATTTATTGCCCGATAGAATGTCGAGAGGCATAAGGGGCAAGACACAGACGTTGTTTTGACGTCAGAAGAGCTGTTGCGTTGTCAACAGTTAAAAAAGGACAGTGTTTGCTGTCTGTTCCGTTCGTGAGACGGAAAAGTATGTGGGTATCATACTTAAAACAGATACTCTCCGGCAGAAAAGCCGGAATGGATGCTTAGCTGCCATGGCTATAAGGAACATGGCTCAGGGCTCACATACCTGAGACCGTCACTGAACGGCATGAGATGTGATCGGTACTGATCCCGAAAGATTTCTGAATCTAATCGGCTGCAAACGCAAGCAGAAAAATACGTTAGAAAGTCACACACCAGACTGGTCGACGAAGAGCCGACGTTATGAAATGGTGTTGCGGGAGTCTTTTCAGACATCCTGCGGCAAATTGCTTTAACAAAGAAATACAACGGAAAGGAGGCGAGAAAAATGGGAAAAAGTAAATCCAGGAAATATAAAAAAACACTTCATCAACAAGCCTACAGTCATTTGCAGAAGATGATGGCATTGGGAGAGTCAAAGGAAGAAGCTAAAAAAGAAGGAAAAACAGGCGATAAAATATATTCACCTGAGACATACAAGGTCTATATGAAACATATTAATTATTTTATTCGATGGATCAGAAAAGCACATCCGGAAATCACAAGTATGAAAACAGCCAGACGATATGTCAACGAATGGCTGCAGACCAGGGTTGATAAAGAACTGTCTGCCTGGACGGTTCAGGCGGAAGCAGCGGCACTGAATAAATACTACGGCATTGCACGGGATGATCCAAAGAGATTTCAATGTCCAAGCAGAAAACGGGTGGATATTAAGCGTAGCCGTGGCGAGAAAGTCAGGGATAAACATTTTCAAAACAGGCGAATGAGGAATTGATTCATTTTTGTCAGGCCTGTGGTTTTCGGCGGAAGGTACTGGAACATTTACGTGGTGACGACCTGTATGATCGTGCACGAGTGGAACAGAAACTGAAAGATGCCAGAGAAGCAGGAGATATCGCGATGATTCATGCCTGTGAGGATGCATTAACTTTTTTTCCGGATCAGGATTATTTTATGATTCACCGCCGGGACAAAGGAGGAAAATCAAGAATTTCTCCGATTGTGGGTCCACATAAGCAGGATGTCATTCGGAGAATGCAGAATACCGGTCCTGATGAACTTGTATGGCGGTATGTGAATAAAAACTGTGATGTGCATGGATATCGTGCAGATTATGCAACGTACCTGTACAAGCAGTATGCAAGACCGATAGAAAAATTAGATTATAACCATAAAATCATGTGTGCAGATGGAAAAATGCGGTCAGAGATTTATATATGCCGTTCTGATGAAAGCGGAAAAAAGCTTGACCGGAGAGCTGTCCGGCTCGTCAGTGTGGCATTAGGACATAACCGGGAGGATACGGCAATTACAAGCTACATTCGAAATTTATAAGAAATATCAAAACGAGCGGAAAAATTGTAAACGTAAACGCGTAAACGTTTACGAAACATGAGTATCTTTTTGATGAATCATTCGAAAAATAACTGCGGATTATCAACCAGGTGTTGACATTTTAAAAAAATAGTGCAAACATATGTTTGTAAATAAAAATTATACCGAGAGGAGTGATGCCAAACGGCCAGTATTTCGATATTGGACGCCTGTGATATTTTGAAGAAACTGATGTTTTTTCATACGAATGTAGAAGCGTTGTCAAATATTGAAATCCGTGCGAAAAAGAAACCATTAGACAGGGTGCTGGATGATATCGACAATATGGAAAAAGAATATTATTTAGCACAACATACTTATAAAATCTATTATTCACAAAAAGACCAGCGTTACCGTACTTATGTAAAAAATAGTGACGGAAAACGTAAACCGCTGACATCAACATCAAAAGAAGAACTGGAAAAGAAAATAGTAGACTTTTATAAGAAAAAAGAGGAAGCAAAAGTATTAGAACGGCCAACTTTTGAGACATTATATCCCATGTTCATGAAGTATAAAGAAAAAGAAACTTCCAGTGCCAATGCACATAAACTGAACTGGGTATGGGAAAAATATTACAAACAGGATGAACTGGTGGCGAAATATCTGGATGAGATTACCGTAGCATTTTTGAAAGAGTGGTTTTTAGATAAGATAGAAACGCTTCATCTTACCAATAAACAGTTTAAAGAGATGAAATCACTTTTAAATATGTTATATGATTACGCCATTGATTCTAATTTAACAAAATACAATGTTTCACGGAATGTCCGCAATATATCTTATAAAAAGTTTGCAGTGCCGAAGAAAAAAATATCGGCAGAGCAGATTTATATGGGAGAGGAAGAGACGTCTGTGATTGAGTTGGCGTTACAGCAGTTTAAGAAAACCAAAAACATTGCATATCTGGCAATCTGCCTGAATTTTACACTGGGATTACGTGTGGGAGAATTGGTTGCGTTGAAAATAACTGATTTTTCTGAGAAAACGGTGCATATCCAGCGGCAGGAGATAAAAAAGTATGTACATGATGAAAACGGAGTTGTACAGCGGTCAGGATATGAAGTAGTTGAACATACCAAATCGCTGGAATCAAACCGTGAAATCGTGCTTACCAGCAATGCAAAACTGTTTTTTGAACTGATCTGTCAGATAAATGATTCGAGGGGATTTCACTCGGAATATCTGCTTTTAAATGCGCAGGGAGAACGGATGCATAATGATGCAATCAATAATGCACTGCGCAGAATTAATAAAAAAATTGAAACATCACAAAAAGGAAATCACAGTATCAGAAAAACGTGTATTTCGAATTTAGCAGCATCGAAGCTTTTGTCAGATGAAGAAATTAGAATGTTTGCAGGACATAAAGATATTTCTACGACACAGCAGAGTTACATTTTTGCAACGGAACCGCTGGAAGATAGGGTATCTGCCTACGAAGCAGCAATCAGTGGCAAAATGCCGGATGTGAACGTGTTCAAGGGTGTTCAAATAGTTTAAAAATAAAAAAAGAGCGGAAGCCTTGATTTATAAGGCTTCCGCACAAAATTAAATAATGCGGAAGATGGGACTTGAACCCACACGACTGCAATAGTCACAAGATCCTTAGTCTTGCTCGTCTGCCAGTTCCGACACTTCCGCATGTGTCGTATTAATTTGTTTCCGACAAGAAAGAATGATACCAAAAGGCGGGCATAATGTCAACAGTTTTGTGAAAAAAATATAAAAAACATATATTTCAAAAATTACGAAAAAGGTGTTGACATTTAAATGGCGTTGTTGTATTATATGCTTTGTCAGCTGCGAGGCAGCAAAGCAAATTGATATGCAGGAATGGCGGAATTGGCAGACGCGCACGGTTCAGGTCCGTGTGACTATTGCAGTCATGAGGGTTCAAGTCCCTTTTCCTGCATCATTGAAATCAGCAGAGTATATCTGCTGATTTTTGCGTTATAATTATTATGGTGATATAAAATTTTGTATTTTGGCATGTCTTTTTTCAGTAAGCTATCGAATAAATTTTCCTGCAAGTACAATCATTCTTTCAATCCATGAAATGAACAAAGTGTAACATAATGATACAAATTTACAGTATTGGGGAAAAATATTTCTATATTTCTGCTTATCAAAGTAGTAAACTTGTTTTTATAAGATTTATATTGTTAATGAATGAAAACAGTTCAAGTTGGGGGCAGACAATGAAAACTACAAACATAAAAAGTGAATCTGGTAAAATATCTTTATGGGAAAAACTTAGCTACAGCGGCGGGGATGTGGCAAGCTGCATTACGTTTGGTGCAGTCAGTTCTTACCTTTCCTATTATTATACAGATATCGCAGGAATTTCCATTGCAGCAGTGGGCGTGATCTTTGGCGTGACAAGATTGTTGGAAGCACTGGTGAATTTCCTGACGGGCGTTGCTATTGATGGCAGTCATTTCAAAGGTGGTAAGGCAAAGCCGTTTATTTATGCAACTACAATTCCGCTGACAATTATGGTTATTCTGGTTTTTATGGTACCGGATCTGAGCGCACACGGGAAGGTGACGTTTGCGTTTATTACTTATTTATTATTCTGTATCTTGTATGCGGTCAACAACACTGGTTACGGCACTTTGCTGTCGTTGCTGACCAGTGACGTGAAAGAACGGCGTGTGCTGAATAGTTTTAAAGTATTTGGAAGCGGAACAGGAAGTTTGCTGGTAAGTTTCCTGACGCTGCCATTGGTAGCACTGTGCGGCGTGCAGGGACGTTTCAGTTTTGCACCGGTGGCGGTAATCTATGGTGTAATCAATCTGGTGTTACTTGGAAATTGTAGTATTTCCTGTCGGGAACGTGTGCAGACAGACGGGGAAGCACGTATGAGTTTAAAGGAATCTCTGCACTGTGCGGCAAAAAGCCGATCATGGATTTTGCTCTGTGTGATCGGAGCCTGTGTTATGGTTGTTATGATACTGCAGAACCAGAGCATTATGTATTACGCGAAATATATTTTGATGGATGAGAGCAGGGCAACATTAATTCTCACGATTTATACAATGACACAGCTTTTGGCGGCATTGTTTATGGATAAGATGCTGAATTGGCTTGGAAACAGAAACTGTATGCTGTTTGGATTTGGTGTTTTTCTGGTGTTGACAGTGGTTATGTTTGCATTTAGGAAAAATCTGATCTTATTCTGCATTTTTATGTTATTGGCAGGGCTTGGAAAAAGTATGGCAACCAGTCCATGTTATGCCATTTGTGCGGATACGGTAGATGAAGTAGAAGTGTTGACTGGAAAACGTCCGCAGGGGGTGATGACATCCTTTATGATGTGCACGATGAAAGCTGGGACTGCCATTGCCGGAGTGGTATTTTCAGTGGTGCTCCATGCAGGACATTATGCGGCAGAGACGGCGCAGCAAAGTCCGGAGGCAATTTGTGCCATTTACATGAATCTGTTTTGGCTACCGATGCTGATCGTGGCAGGATGCATGGTGCTGGCATTTTTCTTTAAGCGCCAGTCGATCCAAAAGTAAGTCTGCTGATTAAAAAAAAGAAGAAATTGCGGGGAAAATAAGAGACAAAGACGGACTTCTCTTTTTAAACACTCTGTGCTATAATGTGACGACAAGTGACAAGACAGACAAAACAACGAAATTAAGTGTATTTGTCTATCCTATGAAAAACCATATCCTTATAGCGATATGAGAATAAAGGAGAGTAGTTTTATGAAAAAGATACTAAATCACATTTTTATTGATGGTTTGAGTGGAATGGCACTTGGGCTTTTTTCTACATTGATCATCGGAACAATCATTGGACAGATTGGAACTTTAGTTGGAAATGAGATTGGAACTTATCTGATTGCGATTTCCAGTGTGGCAAAAACAGTGACCGGAGCAGGTATTGGTGTCGGTGTCGCTGCAAAGTTTAAACAGGGACCGCTTGTAACAGTTTCAGCTGCGGTAGCCGGTATGATCGGAGCGTTTCCGGCACTGGGAATGGAAAGTTTTGCATTGGGAAAAGCAGGAGAGCCTCTGGGAGCTTTTGTGGCAGCTCTGATCGGCATTGAGTGCGGCAGGCTGGTTGCAGGAAGAACAAAAATTGATATTATTTTGACGCCACTGGTATCCATTTGTACCGGTGCGGCAGCAGGATTTATCGTGGGACCGCCAATTTCCAATTTTATGAAATGGCTTGGAAATCTGGTAAATATTAACGTAGAGGCATCTCCGATTCTTGGAGGTATCGCAGTATCCGTTCTTATGGGAATGATTCTGACTCTGCCAATCAGTTCTGCAGCACTTGGTGTTTCCATGGGACTGACAGGGCTTGCAGCAGGTGCAGCGACGATTGGATGTTGTTGTCAGATGGTAGGTTTTGCGGTAGCAAGTTATCGGGAAAACAAATTTGGCGGTTTTATTGCGCAGGGAATCGGAACATCCATGCTTCAGGTGCCAAATATTTTGCGCAGACCGTTGATCTGGCTTCCACCGATCATTTCCAGTGCGATTTTAGGACCGATTGCATCTGCAGTTTTACATATGGTAAGTACACCAATCGGATCTGGAATGGGTTCCGCAGGTTTTGTCGGACAGATCGCAGCTTATGGAGCAATGCTTGAGACAGGCATGTCTTCTAAAGTGGCACTGATTCAGATCATCATTATGCATTTTGTTTTGCCGGCAGTTGTGACACTGATTTTCTCAGAAGGAATGAGAAAAGCCGGATGGATCAAAGACGGTGACATGAAACTGGAAGTATAAAATCAAAGAATCTGAAAAATGGGAATGAGCAAGTAGCGAAAGCAGATTGCGAATGTCCGCTTTACAAACAGTATGGAGCATGCTTAAGTGAAAGTATATAGAATATCGAAGGATTGGTTGAACATTTTTACGGATTGTTATAAAGTAGTAGCAACACAAGTAAATGTTTGCTGGAGGTAGAATGGTATGGAAAACTTTGTATATGAAACACCCACGAAAGTTTATTTTGGAAAAGAGGAAGAATTAAACGTTGGAAAAATCATTGCCGGATATGCACCGAAAAAAGTGTTGGTTCATTTTGGTGGTCAGTCTGCCAGAAAAAGTGGACTGTTGGACCGCGTGGAAAAAGCGTTGGAAGCAGAAGGCATCGCTTATGTGGAACTTGGCGGTGTGACAGCAAATCCGGAGCTGAAGCTGGTGCGGGAAGGCATCGCACTCTGCCAGCGGGAAGGCGTTGATTTTGTACTGGCAGTCGGTGGAGGTTCTGTACTGGATTCTTCTAAAGATATTGCAAACGGTGTGGCAAATCCGGATATTGACGTGTGGGATTTTTCGCTGGGAAAATGTGTACCACAGAAAACATTACATAAAGGAGCAATCTTGACACTGGCAGCAGCCGGTTCTGAAATGTCCAATTCCTGTGTTATTACAAATACGGAAACAAACGAAAAACGCGGTTATGGATGCAGCTGCAACCGTATGGATTTTGCTGTTGAAAATCCGGAACTGACCTATACGGTAAGTCCATATCAGACCGCCTGCGGTATCGTGGATATTGCAATGCATACGATTGAGCGTTATTTCTGCCCGGGCGAAGATACTTATCTGACGGATGCCATTGCAGAAGCAGTGATCAAAAATGTGATGAAAGCCGGAAAAGACTGTCTGGCAGATCCGGAAAATTATGAAGCGCGTGCAAATATGATGTGGGCATCTTCACTGGCTCATAATGGTCTGACAGGATGTGGACGAAAGACTCAGCTTGTTGTTCACCAATTAGAGCATGAGGTTTCCGGAATGTATACACAGGTGGCACACGGAGCTGGCTTGGCAGCACTCTGGTGCAGTTGGGCACGTTATGTATACAAGGCAAACATCAACCGCTGGTTACAGTATGCACAGAATGTATGGAATGTAGATGTGGATTTTGAACACCCGGAGAAAACCATTGAGACGGCTATCAATATGCAGGAAGCATTTTATACATCTATTGGAATGCCAACCAATCTGAAAATGCTTGGTGTGAAGGAAACTGATCTGGAAACACTGGCGTTTAAGTGCTCCAGAGGGAAAACACGTACACTGATCGGTTACAAAGAACTGGCATACGATGACATATTGAAAGTGTTCTGTATGGCGTATGATGTCTAAAAACTCAGTTAGTACGGAGTAAATGATGAATTTTATTGATTCTTATAAGAAGCTTGAAAAATTATGCAATGAGATGTACGGCGATAAGCATGGTGTCTCATTATATATTGATGAAATGATTAATACACCTGTTGGTTCGCGTTATGTTAAAAGTTGGAATGAGGATTTGAAGCAATTGAAACATTATCGTTGGGTGAGAAATCAAATTGTGCATGAACCGGGATGTACGGAAACAAACATGTGTAACCGTGATGATATACAATGGATAAATAATTTTTATACTCGGATGATGTCTACAAGTGATCCGCTGGCTTTATATCGAAAAACAATCAGGTCAAACAGAAAGACTCATTCATCATCAGGGGGTAAATCGGCATCGCGGCAGTGTGACGATTCACAACAAAAAGGAAAGCACAGTAGATTTTCACAGGAATCTCACAGGTGTGGAGTGTTCGTTTGGGGCACTATAATTGCAGTGATAGTTATATTCCTGTTTTTTAAAGTTATATTATAAATTTTTATCAGAGATATGTCGATATATTTTTATGACATTTTAGTACCTTGTCTATGGTTTTGAATGGACAAGGTACTTTTTTCATTTTTGTCTATTTTGTGCTTTAGGATAACATCTTTTGCAAAAAAAATTATGAAAATGGAAAATTCTGTAGTAAACGACAGGCTTTTTCCGTTATTATATATATAAGAGATAAATCACAATCTTTTTACTACGGATATCTGTAAATGGGTTTTCGAATCTTTGTTTAAAAGATTTCGAGAATGTATGTAAATAACGGGGAGGAAACATTATGCTTTTGTTTTTAACCATGCTGGACAGCGACGAGGACCGGTCCAAATTTGTTCAGCTTTATCATAAATATCGTTATTTTTTGTGGTATTTGGCATGTGAAAGGCTACAGGATGACCATCTGGCAGAAGATGCAGTACAGGAGACATTTCTGGCACTGACGCATCACATAGACAAGGTTGGCTGTGTGGAATCTGCAGCAACGCGGAATTTTCTGGCAACAATTGTAAAAAATAAAGCAACGGATCTATGGAGAAAGCGTCAGGGAATCATGGAAGAGAAAGAGGCTTCCCCAAAACAGGAAGCAGAGGTTTTCGGTGAAGATGTGCTGGATCAGTATCTGGTGAAGGAAAGTTATGAACGCATTTTGCAGGCCATTCAGAAATTGGATGAGATTTATCGTGTGGTATTTGAGTTCAAATATTTGCATGAACTTTCCGACAGGGAGATTGCTGATCTGCTTGGCGTAACACCAAAAGTGGTGAATGTGCGGATTTTTCGGGCACGGAAAAAATTGCAAAATCTTCTGAGAGAGGAGTGATGGCACAGTGAACAGACAAAATCAGGGAAAATCAGAGAAAAACGAGTATATTTATAAAAAACGAAAAAAAGTGCGGGGCGCAGATGAAGTACTAAAACGGGCGCTGGAAGACTGCATGCAGGAAGAAGCGAACCAGGTGCAAAAAAAGATGGAACCGGAAGGACAGCATGCATTTTCAAAGCCATTTATTGAAAAAATGCAGTTTGTTTTAAAGCAGGGAAAACAGGCAGAAGAACAGCAGAAAAAGAAAGCACGTGGACGGCGATGGACCCGTGTGGCAGCCGCATGTATCGTATGTGTGATTGTGGCAAGTGGAAGCTGGATCGGGCTGCGTGGAAATTTTAAAATGTCGCAAAGTGAATCGTCTGCTTTGACAGACCAGAAAGAAACTGCAAGCCGGGAGGAAAGTGCTGAAATGGGAAAGGCAGATCGTGCTGATACAATAAGTGGAAACGCAGATGCTTCTGATACGCAGGAGAATGAATCTACTGTTTTAAATCAGGACAAGAAAGAAAACAGTCAGGATTCGGTGAGTACAGAGGAAAATACATCAGCATCTACGGGGATACTTGCACAGAATGTGGATATAAAAGTGCTGGCAGTGACACCGACATCTCTGAAAGTGAGATTGACAAATAACGGCGATGAAGATATTAGTTTTGGAGATGATTACGAAGGCATAGAAGTTTATGATGAAGCGACAGATACATGGATGGAGTGTCAAAAGCAGTATGAAATCGCATGTCACGATATTTTACATTTTGTGAAGTCAGGGGATAAACAGAATTGGTTTGACTGGTACGTAGATTGGACAAATGTATATGGTTCTCTTGGAGCAGGGCATTATCGCCTGCAGAAAAATATTTCCATTGGAAATATCGATGGTGGCGACCAGTATGTACAGCTAATTCAGATTGAATTTGATGTCAGATAACAGCTAGAGCCAATTCAGATCGAATTTGATGTCAGATAACAGCTAGAGCCAATTCGGATCGAATTTGATGTCAGATAACAGCAGTGATTGCGGGAGGAGAAGAATCATGAGAGAAAAGAAAAAAGCGGGAAAATGTTCTGTTTGGGGAAAATGGATACTTTGTATGCTGTTAGTTGGATGTATGCTGTCCACAATCGGATGTGGAAAAAGTGCGCAGTCAAGTGCGGACAGCAGCGGAACAAATCACAGTGAAAGTGGTTTTGGAACTTTTCAGGCAGAAAGTCAGAAAAAAGCCAGTGCGGAAACAACGGCTGAAGGTGGTGTCACAGAAGCAACAGTAAATACAGACGATGCCGTGGAACAAAGTGCACAGGACTCCGGAGAACAGGGAACGGATACGACCGGAACAGAATTTGAACAGGTGGAAGGGGTTAACACAGATCAGAAACTGATCAAAACGGTCAATATGTCAGCAGAGACTACCGAGTTTGATGCATTGGTAGCAGATGTGCGGGAAAAAACGAAGAGTGTCGGCGGTTATGTGGAAAATTCCGATATTGGCGGAAACTATGGAATGGATATGACGCGGTATGCGTATCTGGTTCTGCGGATTCCGGCAGATCAGTTGGATAATTTTGTAAATGGATTAAAAGATACAACTAACGTACGGTCTTTCAGTGAGAACACGGAGGATGTCACGCTACAGTATATCGATATGGACACACATATCAGAGCATTGCGGGAGGAACTGGATGCGTTATTTACCATGATGGAGCAGGCAGATTCTATGACGGATATCCTGTCCATTCAGTCCAAGATCACAGATGTCCGTTATGAGATTGAAAGCTATGAGTCCCAGCTTCGTGTATACGACAATCAGGTCAATTATAGTACGATATATCTGGATCTGTACGAGGTAACACGGGAAAGTTCGACTACCGGTAAAACGTTTGGTGATCGTGTGTATACCAGATGGAATGATAATCTGTATCGGATGGGGCAGGGATTTCAAAATTTCCTGATCGGTTTTTTGGGAGGTCTGCCGATCCTGGTTCCGGTTGTGATCGTGTGTGTGGCAGCTTTTATGGTAGTTCGCAGGATTTTGCGAAAGAGAAAAGACAGAAAAAAGGGGAAACAGAAATCAGATTCTGAAAAAATGTGATTACACTGATTCAAATCGGAGTGTAGGCTTGCAGAGATACACAGAAGAATATGTCATGCATTACATGACGTGCATCTCGTAGCAAGAATGTCGAGGACATTCTTGAAAATGGGAATCCGCCTTGCAGGATTCCCATTTTTATGGTAAAATAAAAAAACTTTGGTGAACAAATGTTCATTGCCAAGTATATCGTTGTGAAACAATGGGAACAAATTCAAGCCGAACGCACGTGAGACTTGATGCGTGATTCTGGTCAGCATAGGCTGACATATTCATCTCAGAATCACTGCGCATCCACGCGGAGCGTTTATCTCAGGCTGAGATAAAAAGACAAGGATAGCTGCCGAAAGAGAATCCGGAAGCACAGAAAAGAGTTCTGCTGCATGAAAATGGATATTTTGGCAGTTAATTTTTGGTTACAGCGAACCTGGTACACAAAAACAGTGTGTTTTCTTGATTCGTATGGGAACGGACTGATGATATGGAACCGGTGAATGATAGGAACGAATTACAATGGAAAGGGTGAGAGAATGGCAGATAAAGTAACATATGATGCGGGAAGTATTTCCGTGCTGGAAGGGCTGGAAGCAGTGCGCAAGCGTCCCGGTATGTACATCGGAAGTGTTTCACGTAAGGGTTTAAACCATCTGATCTATGAGATTGTGGATAATGCAGTGGATGAGCATCTGGCAGGAGCCTGCAGCGAGATTAAAGTGACGCTGGAAGCGGACGGTTCCTGTACAGTAGAGGATAATGGCCGTGGTATTCCGGTGGGAATGCATGAAAAAGGAGTTCCGGCGGCAAGACTTGTGTTTTCTACATTGCACGCAGGAGGAAAATTTGACGATTCTGTATATAAGACAAGCGGCGGATTGCATGGTGTGGGTTCTTCGGTTGTAAATGCACTGTCCACGTATCTGGATGTGCAGATCAGCCGGGACGGTGCAATCCATCATGACCGGTATGAGCGTGGTGTGGCAGTAGAACCGCTGGTGAATGGTTTGCTTCCGGTGATCGGAAAGACAAAAAAGACCGGAACAAAGATTAATTTTCTTCCGGATCCGGAGATTTTTGAAAAAACAAGATTCAAAGAGGATGAGGTAAAAAGCCGTCTGCATGAGACAGCATATCTGAATCCGAAGTTGACGATTATTTACGAAGATCTGCGTGGTGAGGAGCCGGAACACATTGTTTATCATGAAGAAGAAGGAATCATCGGATTTGTCCGTGATCTGAATAAAAAGGCAGAAGTGCTGCATGACGTGGTTTATTTCAAGGGTGAGAGCGAAGACATCACCGTGGAAGCTGCATTTCAGTATACCAATGAGTTTCATGAAAATATTCTGGGCTTCTGTAACAATATTTACAATGCGGAAGGCGGTACCCATATCACTGGATTCAAGACGATTTTTACAACGGTAATGAATCAGTACGCCCGCCAGCTTGGAATTTTAAAAGAAAAAGATGCAAATTTTACCGGTGCAGATGTGCGTAACGGTATGACCGCGGTTATTTCCATTAAGCATCCGGATCCGCGTTTTGAGGGACAGACCAAGACAAAACTGGATAATCAGGATGCCTCCCGTATTACAGCAAAAGTTACCGGTGACGAGATCCAGCTGTTTTTTGATAAAAATCTGGAGACTTTAAAAACAGTGCTTTCCTGTGCGGAAAAAGCAGCAAAGATTCGCAAGACAGAGGAAAAGGCAAAGACAAATCTGCTGACGAAACAGAAATTTTCTTTTGATTCCAACGGTAAACTGGCAAATTGCGAGAGCAGAGATGCTTCTAAGTGTGAAATATTTATCGTTGAGGGAGATTCTGCCGGTGGTTCGGCCAAAACAGCCCGCGACCGTAATTTTCAGGCGATTCTTCCGATTCGTGGAAAAATTTTGAATGTAGAAAAAGCAAGCATTGATAAAGTGTTGGCAAATGCAGAGATCAAGACCATGATCAATGCTTTCGGATGCGGATTTTCCGAAGGATATGGTAACGATTTTGATATTTCAAAACTGCGTTATGACAAGATTGTTATTATGGCGGATGCCGATGTGGATGGTGCACATATTTCCACACTGCTTCTGACCTTATTCTATCGTTTTATGCCGGAACTGATCTTTGAAGGACATGTATACATTGCAATGCCACCACTTTATAAAGTGATTCCGTCCAAAGGAAAAGAAGAATATCTTTATGATGATACGGCCCTGGAGCGTTACCGCAGGACACACACTGGCAATTTTACACTGCAGCGTTATAAAGGTCTTGGAGAGATGGATGCGGAGCAGCTCTGGGAGACTACACTGGATCCGGAGACGCGTATGCTGAAAAAAGTCGAGATCGAGGACGGACGAATGGCATCGGATGTGACAGAAATGCTGATGGGTACGGATGTACCGCCGCGAAAAGCGTTTATTTATGAGCATGCCAATGATGCAGAGCTGGATATCTAATAAGGAAAGTAATGTAAGTAAATGATATAATTATTCTATGAACGAATAGAGTAGAAAAATCCGGATCAGAAACAAAAGAGTATTAGTCTGATCCGGATCAGGATTTGCAGGTGAATCCTGAATAGTGATTGTAGGAGAAAAACATGGCAGAAAACAGAGAGCAGATCATCCGGACCGAGTATTCGGAGATCATGCAGAAATCATATATTGACTATGCAATGAGTGTTATCATTGCCAGAGCCTTGCCGGATGTGCGGGACGGATTAAAGCCGGTGCAGCGCAGAACTCTGTACGATATGCATGAACTGGGCATCCGTTATGACCGCCCGTATCGTAAGTGTGCGCGTATTGTCGGTGACACCATGGGTAAATATCATCCTCATGGTGACAGTTCCATTTACGGAGCCTTGGTCGTGATGGCGCAGGACTTCAAATACGGTATGCCGTTGGTGGATGGGCATGGAAACTTTGGATCCATAGAGGGTGACGGAGCCGCAGCAATGCGTTATACCGAGGCACGTCTGCAGAAAATCACACAGCAGGCATATCTGGCAGATTTAGATAAAGATGTGGTAGATTTTATCCCGAACTTTGATGCGACAGAGAAAGAACCTTCCGTACTTCCGGTAAAAGTACCGAACATTCTGATCAATGGTGCAGAAGGAATTGCGGTTGGTATGGCAACCAGCATACCACCGCATAACCTTGGTGAAGTCATTGACGGTGTGATTGCCTATATGAAAAATCCGGATATTACCACAGAAGAAATAATGGAATATATTCCGGGACCGGATTTTCCGACCGGTGGAATCGTTATTAATAAAGATGAACTGGTTTCCATTTACGAATCCGGAAATGGAAAGATCAAACTGCGCGGAAAAGTAGAGATTGAGCCGATGAAGGGTGGAAAAGAACGTATCGTTATCACTGAGATTCCATACACCATGATCGGAGCCAATATCGGTAAATTCCTGAATGATGTATACAGTTTGGTTGAAACGAAAAAAACATCCGATATCGTGGATATTTCCAATCAGTCCTCTAAAGCAGGCATCCGTATTGTCATTGAACTGAAAAAAGGCGCTGATGCGCAGAATCTGTGTAACCTCTTATATAAGAAGACACGACTGGAAGATACTTTTGGCGTAAATATGCTGGCAGTAGCTAATGGAAAACCGGAAACTATGGGACTAGTATCCGTGATTCGCCACAACGTACAGTTCCAGTATGAACTTGCAACCCGCAAGTATACAACCCTGCTGAAAAAGGAACAGGATAAGTGTGAGATTCAGGAAGGTCTGATCAAGGCTTGCGATGTCATTGATCTGATCATCGAAATCCTGCGTGGAAGTAAAAATATCAAACAGGCGAAAAAGTGCCTGATCACCGGAGAAACAGAAGGAATCAAATTCAAGTCCAAACTTTCCGAAAAAACCGCTTCCATGCTTCATTTTTCTGAGCGTCAGGCTACCGCAATCCTGGAAATGCGTCTGTACAAGCTGATCGGACTCGAAATAGAAGCACTGATGGCAGAGCATGAGGAAACATTGAAAAATATTGCACGGTATGAGGAAATTCTTGGAAGCCGTTCGGCCATGGCCAAAGTCATTATCAGGGAACTGAAAGCATTGAAAAAAGAATTTGCACATCCGCGCCTGACTGTAATAGAAAACGGAAAAGCTGCTGTATACAAAGAAAAAGAGATTGAGGCAGTTCCGGTTGTATTGCTGATGGATCGTTTTGGATATGTAAAGACCGTGGACAATTCTGTTTACGAGCGCAACAAAGAAGCGGCAGACAGTGAAAATAAGCAGATTGTTCCTTGTATGAGTGACGGGAAAATCTGTCTGTTTACCGATGACGGGCAGCTGCATCTGGTAAAAGTGTCAGATATTCCATATGGTAAATTCCGCGATAAGGGAATCCCGGTGGATAATATCAGTAATTATGACAGCAGCACAGAAAATATTGTATACATTACAGCACTGGAATCTATCATGGACAAGAAGCTGCTTTTTGTGACAGAACAGTCTATGTGCAAACTGGTGGCAGGCAGCGAATTTGATGTTTCAAAACGAACCACTGCAGCTACAAAATTGCAGGAAGGAGACAAAATCCTGTATCTGGCGGTCGCAGAACCGGAGACGACATTAGTGCTCCGGTCACAGAAAAACTATTTCCTTCGCTTTGCAACCGAAGATATTCCGGAAAAGAAAAAAGGCGCTGTCGGTGTCCGGGGCATGCGGCTTGGTGATGGGGAACTGCTGACGGATGTATGGCAGCTGAACAATGAAAAAGAAGAGATTATTATGATAAAAGAGAAAGCCGTGCATCTGAACCGGCTAAGAATCGCGAACCGTGATACGCGTGGTGTGAAGAAGTAATATATAGCGAATTCGATACAACAATAGAAAAAAGTGTGTGTTTTATACTCGAGCATGTTGTAAATAAAATACCGATTTCTCGATGATGATGAGAAATCGGTATTTTTGCTGTGTAATGTGAAAAATATACTTTTGCTAACAGAAAAATTCCTGTGCAGCCCGTACGAGATATTCGGTATCTTTGACACCGGCTGTCTCATAGGGTGAATGCATGGCCAGCTGAGGTAATCCGATATCCACTGTATTGAGTGCCACCTGTGTATTGGAAATATTGCCCAGGGTGGAGCCACCGGCGATATCAGAACGGTTGGTAAAGGTCTGAACCGGAACATCAGCCTGGTTACAGATATCACGAAACATAGCTGCTGATACGGCGTCTGTGCAGTACTTCTGGTTTGCATTGAATTTGAGGACGATGCCGCCATTCAGATAAGGCCGGTTGGTCGGGTCTGCCATATCGGTGTGGTTCGGATGGACCGCATGTGCATTATCTGCAGAGAACATCAGGCTGTTAGCCAGATGAATGCGATAATCTTCACAGTCGTAGCCTAATACTTCGTGGATACGCTGCAGGGTATCACGTAAAAAAGTAGATGCAGCACCCTGCTTGGTACCACTTCCCACTTCTTCGTTATCAAATACACAATGTAGAGCCAGATAATTGTTTTTTTCTCCGTACAAGAAGCCTTTCATGGATGAAAATGCACATTGTAGATCATCAAGCTGTGGAGCAGAGATGAATTCTTCATCAGCTCCCCAGATGCTGGCTGATTCTCTATTATATAAGAAGAGATCGTGTCCGAGAATGTCATCAGTGGATACATGAGCTGCGCCAGCGACTGTTTCCATAAAGGTGTCTTTTGCTGTACTCATGCCGTAGAGTGGAAGCATGTCTTTCTGCGCATTATATTTGTAGCCGCTGTTTACTTCACGATTCATATGAATGGCCAGGTTTGGAATCATGACCAGATCACGGTCTACATTGACCAGTCTGCTTTCGAGTGTTCCGGTAGATGGATTTTTGATGATCAGACGTCCGGCTACGGAAAGCGGACGGTCAAACCAAGGCGCAAAAATCATGCCGCCGTAGCGTTCTACATTGAGTTTGATATAGTGTTTTTCCACTTCCATTTCTGGATTTTCCTTAATTTTAAAGGAAGGAGAGTCACTGTGGCTAGCCATGATGCGCATACCGTGAAATCCATTTTCCGGAATAGAAAAAGCAATGATGGATGAGTCATTGCGTGTGACAAAATACTGTCCGCCGGCTTTCAGATTCCAGCGCTCATTTTCTGCCAGAGCGGTAAAACCATTTGCCAGAAACTCTTTTTTCATTGTGTCTACTGCATGAAAAGCAGATGGACTTGTCTTTATAAACTGTATTAATTCTGTTGCGATATTTGACTGCATAAACATTCACCTCGAATAATATAATTAGTAAAAAAGCATTAATAATGCTATGCATTATTGTATCATAAAACATCCATTTATGGAAAATGAAATTGCATCTGATTTGTTCTGAAAAATAGTGATTCTTGAAAAAATGTAGAAAAAAATGGAAAAAACACATGGAATAATGACGAAAAGAATGGCGTAATCAAAGATATAATGGTTGAATTTGCACAGAATAGATTGATAATTGCATAACAATCGTTGACAAGCCCGTTTTGCATATGCTAGTATAATGCCTAGACAATTTTTGCAGGCTTTTATAGTTGTGGCATCATTTTTGACGTGAAATAAGAATGTATGGCATGAAATATGAAAGATGCAGGGATTGGCTATTCACAATGAAGTATGAATATAAGGACATACTTTATGACTATCGAAGGGAGAGTTAATACATCATGACTTGGACTATTATTATTCCAATCATCGGCATCATCGCTTTATTGGTTGCCGCAGGATTAGCTGCCAATGTAAAAAAACAGTCTGAAGGTACAGACCGTATGAAAGAAATTGCAGCAGCAATCCATGAAGGTGCTCGTGCGTTCTTATTCGCTGAGTACAAAATTCTTGCAATCATTATTGTCATTGTATTTGTGGCAGTAGGATTTGCAATTGGCTGGACAACAGCTTTATGTTTCTTAATCGGAGCGTTTTTCTCTATTATTGCAGGTTTCTGTGGTATGACAGTTGCTACAAGAGCAAACGTCAGAACTGCGAATGCTGCAAAAGAGAAAGGTATGGCAGCTGCTTTATCCGTTGCATTCCGTGGCGGTGCAGTTATGGGACTTTGTGTAGTTGGACTTGGTCTGTTTGGTGTCAGCATCATTTATGTACTGACAGGAAACTCATCCATCCTGTTCGGCTTCAGTCTTGGTGCTTCTTTCGTTGCTTTATTTGCCCGTGTTGGTGGTGGTATCTATACGAAAGCTGCTGACGTAGGAGCTGACCTTGTTGGTAAAGTAGAAGCTGGTATTCCAGAAGATGATCCTCGTAACCCGGCTGTTATCGCTGATAACGTAGGTGACAACGTAGGTGACGTTGCCGGTATGGGAGCTGACCTTTTTGAGTCATATGTAGGTTCTATCATTTCTGCAATCACACTTGGTATTGCAGCATCTACATCTTATATCGGAGCAGCAGGAACCATTGGAGCAGCTTTCTATCCGTTAGTACTTTCTGCAGTCGGAATCATCGCTTCTATCATCGGTATTTTCTTTGTACGTGGTAAAGATGGTGTTAATCCGCAGAAAGCACTGAACACTGGTGAGAATGTTTCTTATGTGATCACAATCGTGCTCGCTGCAATTCTTTCCCACGTTATGCTTGGTTCTATGAAACCGTTTGTTGCAATCGTTGCAGGTCTGATTGTTGGTCTACTGATCGGTAAAATCACAGAGTGGTATACATCTGATCATTACAGACATGTACAGAAGATCGCAGATCAGTCTGAGACAGGCTCCGCTACAAACATCATCAGTGGTCTTGCAGTTGGTATGCAGTCCTGTGCATTACCGGTTGTTCTGATCGCAGTTGCAATTATCGTGGCTTTCATGATGGCTGGTGTATACGGTATCGCACTTGCAGCCGTAGGTATGCTTGCCACAACAGGAAGTACAGTAGCCGTTGATGCATACGGTCCGATCGCAGATAACGCTGGTGGTATCGCAGAGATGTCCGGTCTGGACGAGAGCGTTCGTGACATCACAGACTCTCTGGATTCTGTAGGTAACACAACAGCAGCTATCGGTAAAGGTTTTGCTATCGGTTCTGCAGCTCTGACAGCTCTTGCACTTTTCGTAAGTTATGCAGAAGCAGTTGATCTGATGGAGTCCGGTATCAGTATCCTGAACCCGGTTGTTATCGCTGGTCTGTTCATCGGTGCCATGTTACCATTCCTGTTCTCATCCATCACAATGGAAGCAGTTTCCAAAGCTGCTTACAAGATGATCGAAGAAGTTCGTCGTCAGTTTAGATCTGACAAAGGAATCCTTGAGGGAACAAGCAAACCGGATTACAAGACTTGCGTAGGTATTTCTACACAGGCATCCTTAAAAGAGATGATCGTTCCGGGTGTTCTGGCAATCATTGTTCCGATTGTCGTTGGTCTTCTGCTTGGTACAGAAGCTCTTGGCGGACTGCTTGCAGGTGCTCTGGTTACTGGTGTTATGATGGCTATCTTTATGGCTAACGCCGGTGGAGCATGGGATAATGCTAAGAAATTCATCGAGGGTGGAAATCATGGTGGAAAAGGAAGCGAGCCGCACAAAGCAGCCGTTGTTGGTGATACTGTAGGTGATCCGTTCAAGGATACATCAGGTCCTTCCATCAACATCCTGATTAAACTGATGACAATCGTGTCATTAGTATTCGCCCCACTGTTCTTACAGGTTGGTGGACTGTTAATTTTCTAAGATAAGAAAATAGATCGTTGACGAAGAATGTTCATATTTGTTTGATAAAATAAATATTGGATAAGATAAGAAAAGAGAACCTCCGGTTCCTGTCTGAGACAGGAACCGGAGGTTCTCTTTTTATTGTACAAAGCTATATAAAAAACAGCCGGGACGTTATTGTGAGTAGTTTACGAATTACTTTGGCAGATAAAAAGACGTGAAATTGGTAAAAATATATAAAAAATAAAATAATTGTAGAATCATATTGTAAGACAAAGATAAAAGTGATAGTATTACTATCATAAAAAGAAGGTGATAAACATATGAGTGGAGATAAAATAGCACTCAGCACAAGAGAACGACAGGCACAGCAGAAAAGAAAGCAGATTCTGACGGCATCGATGACCTTGTTTGAGAAAAAATGTATCGAAGACACTTCAATAGAAGAAATCGCGAAGCATGCCGGTGTGGGTGCTGCGACGGTATATCGTTATTTTTCTACGAAAATCGAACTGGTGATTGAGACTGCGGGACACTACTGGGAACAGGTAGCAGGAAAATATCTGACAGAGCTGGAAAGAGCGGAATCTGTTTCTTTAAAGAAGTGGAGCGGTTATCAGCGTTTGGAACAGATTTTACATATTTTCTGCCGGATTTTTGAAGAAGAGAAAGCATTTTTGAAATTTTTACAGGAATTTGATGTGTTTGTAAAAAAATATGAGATTTCCCAAGAAGGTCTGTCTGATTACGAAGATGGCATTTTGAAGTTGAAACCATATGTGACCAATGCACTGGAAACAGGATTGGAAGATGGAAGTCTTGCTTTTGTCTGTTCAGTAGATGAAATGTATTTTTCACTGACCCACACACTGTTGTCATTGATGGAAAAACTGGCAGTGGGAGGAGATATTTTGACTTCTGATCGGATTGTGGAAGGAAACGTACAGCTTCAGGTGATGACAGGAGTGATTTTGAGGGGATTACAGCAGAATTCTTTGGATAAAAAATAGAAGGAGACGGTATTATGAAAAAATTATCAACGGCAAAAATATGGCAGTTTGCAGCAGGTCAGTTTGGCTGGGCAATGTTGTCGGGAATTATTTCAAACTGGCTGGTATACTTTTATCAGCCGGATCAGGTAGCTATCAGTCAGGGACAGACGGTATTTATTCCGCAGGGACTGGTAGTCTTTGGAATCTTTACCATTATCGGGGGGATTACCGCGTTTGGACGGATTTTTGATGCGTTTACAGATCCGATGATCGCATCGTTATCTGACCGTTGTACATCGAAACATGGGCGAAGAATCCCATTTTTGAAATGGGCATCTTTGCCACTGGCACTTTCAACCGTGCTTGTATTCTGGTCACCGGTGAATAAAAACAGCCGAATTAACGCAGTATTTTTACTGGTCATGATTCTGGCATACTATTTATCAATTACGGCATATTGTACACCGTACAATGCGCTGATTCCGGAGCTTGGACATACGCAGCAGGAGCGGCTGAATATTTCCACTGTGATTTCCTTTACATTTATTGCGGGAACAGCAGTTGCGTATCTGGCACCGACCATCTGGGGCATGTTTATTCCGGCATTTGGAAGAGTCGGTGCAATCCGTGTGACTTTTACGATTATGGCAGTGATTGCATTTATCTGCATGCTTGTTCCGGTGTTCTGTATCCGGGAAAAAGATTATGTCAATACGGTTCCGGCAAAAGAATCAGCATTTCGTTCTCTTGTGGAAACATTTAAAAATGGGGAATTTCGCAAATTTGTTGGATCAGATATTTTTTACTGGATTGCGTTGACAATGTTCCAGACAGGGCTTCCGTTTTTCGTTACCAGTCTGTTGCGTCTTCCGGAGACAATGACAACAATTTATTTTGTCGGAATGACTGCATTATCTCTGGTGTTTTACATACCGGTTAATAAGCTGACACCGAAGGTCGGAAAGAAAAAGATGATTCTGTTTGCATTTGTGGTATTTAGTCTGGCTTATTTTTATACCGGTTTTATGGGAAAAATTTCTTTGATACCGGAAAACGTACAGGGACTGATTCTTATGGTTGTAGCAGCGCTGCCGATGGCAATTTTCGGAATTCTCCCGCAGGCAGTCGTTGCAGATATCGCACAGAGTGATGCTATAACTTCCGGAAGCAACCGAGAAGGCATGTTTTATGCAGCAAGAACCTTTGCATTTAAACTTGGGCAGAGCCTTTCCATGCTGATTTTTACAGCTGTTTCTACGATTGGAGCGGGAAACGGAACCGGTTATCGGATCGCAGCATTTGGAGCAGCAGTATTTTGCTGTGTTGGCGGTATTATTCTTGTGTTTTATAATGAAAAAAGAATTAACGGGATTATCAGCGAAAAATAATCGCTTGTAACAGGGAAGGACAAAAGACAGGATACGAAGGAATGACAATATGGAAATTATACAGGAAGTAAAATATGATGAGACTATGAAGACGACGGTAGAACCATATCTGAAACAACGATGCATAAGCGGATATACAGACAGTTATGATGCAGTCGGGAAACTGCATGTTTTACGTTACCAGGCAGACATGCCAAAAGGTGTGATTGTGATCTGTCATGGATTTACGGAATCCTATCCGAAATATGATGAACTGGTCTATTACTTTTTACAGGCCGGTTATCATGTGTGGCTGCCGGAACATTGCGGACATGGATGGAGTTATCGCCTGACGAAAGATTCTTCTCTGGTACATATTGATACATGGAAACGTTATATCAGAGATTTTCTGAAAATTTGTCAGATGGCAAAAAAAGAATATCCGAATTTGCCGTTAAACTTGTTTGCCCATTCGATGGGAGGGGCAATCGGAGCCATTGCAGTGTCCTGGAAGCCGGAGTGGTTTCAACATGTGATTTTAAATTCTCCGATGATCCGACCACATACTGCAAATGTTCCGTGGGGAATTTCTGCGTCGGTGTCAACGCTCCAGTGCCTGATCGGAAAAGCAGAACATTATGTGCTTGGACAGAAACCATATGAAGCGAGTGAAACATTTGAGACAAGTGCATCTACATCAAAACCGAGATTTACCCGCTTTAACGAACGCAGAAAAGCAACAAAAGAGATGCAGACCTGTGCGGCATCTTACAGCTGGCTGTCGAATGCTGCAAAGATGAACACGTATCTGATGCGTCATGCGTGGAAAAAGTATACGGCACCGATGTTGATCATTCAGGCAGAACAGGACGATTATGTGTGGACAAGTCAAATACAGAAGTTTGCTGATAAGATTAAAAAACATGGTATAGCTGAATGTGAATACCTGTATCTGTCAGAAACAAAACATGAGACATACAGCAGCAATGATGAGACGATGGACAAGTATATCAATAAGATTTTAGCGTTTCTTCAGAAATAAAAGCTTGCCAGATTTTATGGGCGGTTATATACTGTTCTACGTGTAATCGGATTCTGCACGTAAAAAGGTATGGCAGATAACGGGCATAAAAGAAAAGATAAGGTGAAGGAGAAACAGAAAATGGGGATTTTTGATCGATTTAAGGTTTTAACGGTAAATGATGCCATTAATGAGTCTAGAACAGATAAAAATGCAGTACTGATCGATATTCGTGCCAAAGATGTATATAAACGCGGGTATATCAGCGGAAGCATCAATATTCCAATGACGCAGTTAGAACTGATCGAAAAACGTGTTCCGGATAAGGAGAAAAAGATTTATATCGTTGGAAGCTATGATAATGAACCGAAAAAGGCAGCAAAAAAATTAAAGAAAATGGGATATGAAAATGCAATTCCAGGCGGAAGAATGGAAGAGCATGAAGGTCCATTGAAGAAACTGAAATAACATTTCAAGTCGAACGCACGTGAGACTTGGTGATTGACGTTTGTTAATCAAATGAATGCAGAAAAATAAATACGGCATAATATCAAAACAAATTGATATTATGCCGTATTTGCGTTATAATTAGCGGAATATGCAAAAGACGGTTGACTAATAATTTAGCGACATGTAAAGCGGATTGCGAATGTCCGCTTTACGAAAAACGATATGGTACAGAAATGGTAAATGATGGAAAAGAAAGAAATCAGAAAACAGTACAAGATACTGCGAAATAAAATGAGCGAGATGGAAGTAAAAGAAAAATCAGATCGAATCTGCCAGAACATCATCTCAAGTAATTTGTTTCAGCAGGCAGAAAGAATATTGGCGTATGCGCCACTTGGAAATGAAGTGGATATCCGTCCGGTGATAGAAGAAGGCTGGCGGCAGCAGAAAAGAATTGTGTTTCCAAAAGTATTTGGAGATACAATGCGATATTTTGAAATCAGCAGTTTTTCACAACTGAAGGAAGGTACATTTCATGTAATGGAACCGGTGGAGACAAATCCGGTGGACTGGGAAGAAGCTCTGGTGTTTGTGCCGGGAGTAGCTTTTGACCGTCAGGGTAACCGTATGGGATATGGCAAAGGCTACTATGACCGGTTTTTTGAAGGAAAAACAGATTGTGTAAAAGTAGGAGTGGCTTATGAACTGCAGGTGGCGGATCAACTGCCAACGGAAGAAAATGATCTGCCTGTGGAATATCTGGTGACAGAAAAAGGAGTATGGAAAAGACAATGAATTATATAGACGCAATGGATTTCCTGGAAGAAACAAAGAAATACGGCAGTCAGCTGGGGCTGACCAGTATTCAGAATCTGATGGCAGAACTTGGCAATATACAGGATGAAATCCCACTGGTACACATCGGTGGTACAAATGGAAAAGGTTCTGTGGGCGCTATGCTTTCCCAGGTCTTGACAGAAGCCGGATATCGCGTGGGCAGATTCTGTACGCCGGATGTATTTGTTTATGAAGATGAGTTTCAGATGAATGGCATAAATATAGAAAAAGGACGGCTGGCACAGCTTTTTACAAGGGTAAAAGCGGCCTGTGAAAAACTGGTGGCACAGGGAATGGCACATCCTACCCGGTTTGAAGTGGAAACCGCGGCAGCCTTTTTATGGTTTTATGAAGAAAACTGTGACATGGCATTGCTTGAAGTCGGAATGGGCGGTGCGACAGATGCAACCAATCTGATCAGAAAGCCACTGGTCAGCGTACTGACATCCATCAGTATGGATCATATCCGTTTCCTTGGGAATTCACTGGCAGAGATCGCAACTGTAAAAAGCGGCATAATCAAACCACAGGTGCCGGTAGTTACCATGCAGCAAAAGCCGGAGGCAATGGAAGTCATTAAGAAGAAAGCAGAAGAAATGCAGGCAGAGTTGATTGTTGCGGATATCACGCAGGTGCAGAACATAACGCAAAAAGATGGTCGGTATGCATTTGAATGGAAAGCACCAAGGAGAAATAGCAATGAGGTATATATTGCACCGGATGCTGTAAAAAACAATATCCAGAAAGAAGAATCAGAAAAAGATTTTCTGTGTATTCCAGTTACACTTTCCCTCTGCGGTGCATTTCAGGTAGAAAATGCAGTCTGTGTGATAAATACATTGCGGATTCTACAGAAAAAGTATCCGAAAATCACAGAAACTGTGATTCAACAGGGACTTTCACATACCATTTGGCACGGTCGTATGGAACAAATCGGAACGGGACCGGATTTCTATCTGGATGGGGCGCATAATGAAGACGCAGTGCGTAAGTTGAGAAAAACACTGGACGAAAGTTTTTCGAACCGAAGAATCGTATATATTATGGGGGTTCTGGCTGACAAAGATTATGAAAAAATGATTACGATGATGTATCAGCCCGGAGATCGTGTATACACTGTGACACCTCAGAATCCACGGGCGCTGGACGGTAAAGAACTGGAAAAGCAACTTTTCGGGCAAAATATTGATGCACAATATTGTGAAAATATTCAGGATGCGGTATTATATGCTTTGCGGGACGCGCAGAAAGAGGATATGATACTGGCTTTTGGCTCACTGTCGTATCTGCGGGATGTGCGTAACGCATATGAGAGTGAAAAATCAGATGAGTAAATTAGATATATTTACTAAAAATAATTTGATGTGAGTTAATATCAGAACAGTTGCACAGAAATAGGAAAAGAAAGATTTATGAAATTTGCAGAAAAATTATTGAAACACCCGGAATTTTTGCAGTTGCAGAAACGTGTGCAGGAGATGGAACAGGACAGAATATACTGTCATCATGAACTGTCACATGCGCTGGATGTCTGCCGAATGGCATGGATGATGTATCTGGAAGATGAATATAAGACACATTTGAAAGATTATCGGAAAAAAAAGGAAGCAAAAGTAGAGGTCAGTGAACAGGAATACCGTGCTGAAATTGCAGGACAATATATAACAGATCTACAAACAGACGATGCTGACCATGCGGAGGAACCATACCTGAATGCAGATAACATGCTGGCTAAAAAAGATCAGTTTTACGTGACTGGTCTGTTGCATGATATTGGCAGAGTGGCACAGTATGAGACCGGGGAACATCACAGCGTTGCCGGTGTGCGGATTGCAGAAAAATTGCTGACAGAGATTGAATATCCGTCGGAATGGATGCGTGAGACTTTGCAGATTGTGGGTGTGCATCATGGGAGAAAAGAAACGGATGGCGAGCTTTCTAGGATGGAATACTATATTCGCCGGGCGGATCATCTTTCAAGAAACTGTTTTTTCTGTGAAGCATCAGATTCCTGTAAATGGAAGAAAGAAGAACGTAATCAGACGATTTGCTGGTAAAAGTGTGGTGAAAAACGGAACGGTTTTGACATAAAAAACATATTCGGTATATAGAATAAATGGAAAAAAGCATATCGAATATAGCGTTTTAGAAGGAAAATAAAAAATGATAATAGGAAAGAAAAATTTTGACACAGACCATGAGACATATATAATGGGCATTTTGAATGTGACACCGGACTCATTCTCAGATGGCGGTAATTTTAATTGTCTGGATGCGGCACTGCGCCATACAGAGGAAATGTTGGCAGAAGGCGCTGATATTATCGATATTGGCGGAGAATCCACCCGTCCGGGGCATGTGCAAATTACAGATCAGGAAGAAATTGACCGTGTGACGCCGATCATTGAAGCGGTAAAATCCAGATTTGATGTACCGATTTCACTGGATACTTACAAAAGTGCAGTGGCAGAAGCAGGAATTGCAGCAGGTGCAGATCTGATCAATGATATCTGGGGATTAAAATATGATCCGAAGATGGCTGAAGTAATCGTTAAAGGCGATGTGGCATGCTGCCTGATGCACAACCGGGACAACAGCAATTATGCAGATTTCCTGACAGAATGGTACGACGAAACTGCAGAGTGCGTGACACTGGCAAAAGCAGCCGGCATTGCGGATGATAAAATCATTCTGGATCCCGGGGTTGGTTTTGGAAAGACGTATGAGCAGAATCTGATCACCATCAAATATATGGACAAACTGAAAACACTTGGTTATCCGCTGCTTCTTGGAACATCGCGAAAATCGGTGATCGGACTGACACTCGATACACCTGTGACCGACCGTGTGCTGGGAACCGCTGTGACAACCGTATTTGCGGTACAGCAGGACTATGCCTTTGTTCGTGTACATGATATCAAGGCAAATAAACAGGCAATTCAGATGACAAAAGCGATTATGGAGGCGTAATATGGATCGTATAAAAATACAGAATCTGGAAGTGTTCGGACACCATGGGGTGTTTTCCGAGGAAACAAAACTGGGACAGAAATTTCTGGTAAATGCAACAATGTACACAAATACGCGTGCAGCCGGTTATTCAGATGACCTGGAAAAATCTATCAACTATGGTGAAGTTTGTCATTTTATTACAGGTTACATGCAAAATCATACATTTAAACTGATTGAAGCGGTAGCAGAGCATATGGCACAGGCTATGCTGATGGAATATCCGCTTTTACAGAAACTGGATCTGGAAATCCGGAAACCCTGGGCACCGATCGGATTGCCTCTGGAAAATGTATCGGTGGAGATCAGCCGCGGCTGGCATACAGTCTATCTCTCTGCAGGTTCAAATCTTGGAGAACGCCAGCAGTTTTTGCGGGCAGCAGTGAGACTTTTGCAGGAATGCAGTGAAATCCGTAATCTCAAAGTGTCAAAATTGATGGAGACAGCGCCATATGGCTATACAGAGCAGCCTGCTTTTTTAAATGGTGCCATCGAACTCGAAACATTATTTACACCGCAGGAGTTACTGGTTGTAATTCATAAAATTGAGGCAGAACTGGGGCGGGAGCGTGTGATTCACTGGGGACCGCGCACCATTGATCTGGATATTGTATTTTATGATGATGAAATCGTGGCAGAGTCAGAACTGATCATTCCGCATATCGATATGCAGAACAGATTGTTTGTGTTGGAACCACTCTACATGCTTTGCCCGGGAAAGGTCCATCCGGTGTTGCATAAGACCGTTGCGCAGCTTCGTCAGGAACTGATCAGCAAGACACAGAATAAATGGAGTAATGAATGAAGAAGTATAAGTTTATTTTCTGGGATATGGATGGCACACTGGCGAATACTTATGAGGGTGTGACAAACTGTGTGAAATATGCCATGGAACCATACGGAATCCATCTGGAAGGAGAGGAGGAACTGCGGAAGTTTATCGGACCGCCGCTTCGTTTTTCTTTTACAACATATTGCGGACTCAGTGAGGAAGAAGCAGAAAAAGCAATTGTGCGCTATCGGGAGCGCTATATACCGATCGGAGTATATGAGTGTGAATTATTTGAAGGCGTACGTGAGACAATTCAGGCTTTCAAAGAAGCAGGATACATTCAGGTCATCACATCATCCAAGCCGGAGGCACAGTGCCGCCAGGTGCTGGAAAAATTTGATCTGCTGACAGAATTAGATGAAGTAGTCGGTGCCAGTCATGATGGCAGAATTGATACAAAAATTGAAGTATTGCAAGAAGCATTTCGACGGATGAAAGCACAGTATGCGGATTTTTCCAAAGAACAAACAGTGCTGATCGGAGATACGCATTATGATGCGGATGGTGCAAAGGAAGGCGGTATTGACTGTATCGGAGTAGGCTATGGATTCGGAGGCGCAGAAGAAATGTGGAACGCAGGTGCTGTGGCCGTATATGAAGATCAGAAAGCATTACGGGAAGCATTGGTGTAAGTTATAATAGATAAACGCTCCGCGGGGATGTGCAGTGATTCTGAGAAGAATATGTCAGCTTTCGCTGACCAGAATCACGCACCAAGTCTCACGTGCGTTCGACTTGAAGTCTGTTTGTAATTAATCAGAGATGAAAAATCAGAACGAAACTGAGTGAACTGTGGAATCGTTGACACGAGCCAAAAAATGAGGGAGGACGTCATGAAGCGAAAGGAAAAATTGCGGCAGATCGCAAAAGAGGCGAAATCTGTCCTTTGGGCAGTCATTGCAATTATCGTGTTCTGGATAGTTGCAGGGTTTGGAGTAAGCAAGTTACATATCACTATTTTCCATACTCCGTTATGGGCTGTCACAGGATGCATCGGCACATGGATATTTTCCATTATTGTCGTTGTATATCTGATGAAACGCGTATTTAAAGACTTTGATCTGGAGGAGGAAAATGCAGATGAATAAGAATATTCTGGCATTGATACCGGTGTTTGTTTTTATGATCATTATGTTGATCGTAAGTATTTATGTGCGCCAGGCATCTGCAAAAAAAGCCTCCGAAGGCTTTGTAAAAGATTATTTTATCGGTTCCCGTAGTCTGGGAGGCTTTGTACTGGCGATGACCACCGTTGCAACTTACAGTTCGGTAAGTTCCTTTGTCGGCGGACCGGGACAGGCATGGAGCATTGGATTCGGATGGATTTATATGTCCGTCGTTCAGGTGACAGCGTTATTGTTGGTGCTTGGTATCCTTGGTAAAAAAATGGCGATGGTTTCACGAAAAATTGATGCAGTGACCATTATTGATGTGATCCGACATCGGTATCAGTCCGATGTGCTGGCAAATATTTCCGCAATTATCATCGTTATTTTCTTCGCGGCAACGATGGTTGCTCAGTTTGTAGGTGGTGCGAAATTATTTGAGGCAGTCACAGGATATTCTTATCTCACGGGTTTGATCGTATTCGGCCTGGTTGTTGTTATCTACACGACTGTCGGTGGATTTCGCGGCGTAGCGATTACAGATGCCATCTGTGCGGTAGTTATGCTGGCAGGTATGGTGATTTTGCTCATTGGCATTATCCGTCAGGGCGGCGGCTATGAGAGCATTATGGAAAACATCGCGGCTACAAAGCCTGAGATGCTGGAGCCATTATCCGGTGGAAATATGCCGGTGAGTCTGTACATTTCCCAGTGGATGCTGGTTGGTATCTTTACATTGGGATTACCGCAGTCAGCAGTGCGCTGTTTAAGCTACAAAGATACAAAATCGCTGCATCATGCGATTATTCTTGGTACCGTTGTTGTCGGTGCTATGAATATCGGCATGAACTTTATTGGTGTATTATCCGCAGGTGTTCTGACCGGAAATCTGTCAGACTATGGAAACAGTGTGGATAATATCATTCCGCTTGCTATTGCAGGTTCCTTAAAGCCATTAGTGGCCGGAATCTGTATCATTGGACCAATCGCAGCATCCATTTCCACAATTTCATCTCTGCTGCTGAGCACGACATCTTCCATCGTAAAAGATGTGTATATGCATGAGAAAGAGAAAAAGGGACATGCAGTATCTGAAAAAACAACAACGATGCTCAGCCAGATCTGTACCTTGGTGATCGGACTTATTATTTTTGGAATTTCCATCAATCCGCCAAGTGTGATCTGGAAAATCAATATGTTTGCCTTTGGTGGACTGGAAAGTGCATTTTTCTGGATTTTCTTGCTTGGTATGTTCTGGAAAAAGGCAAACAAAGCCGGAGCGATCAGCGCAATCATCGGTGGCACGGTATGCTATTGTGTGACCATGTTCTTTGGATGGAAAATCGCGAATCTGCACCAGATTCTGATCGGCATCAGTGTATCACTGCTTTGCATGGTGATTGGTTCCGTAGTTGGCAAAAAAAATGACGATACGGTTTTAAAACTGTACTTTTAATGAGTGTTAATCAGTAAATTATAAAAGGAAAAATCGAAAAAATTTATCTCACTCGCTAGACGTTCACTTCCTTCGTTTCACGGCGATTTCATCGCGCTCGTTCCCACCTCCTATAAAAGCTGGTCGGTTCCCACTCGCGCAAAACCTTGTGAAACTCAGTCGTTCACTCAACCGCTCGTCGAGATAAATTTTTTCGATTTTTCTATTTACAGTTTGGAAATGATAACTGTTTTTCACAGTAGTATTGTGTATCATGTATGTGTATCTATTTTTGCGAGAATAGGCATTGGGTTACATACATCGATTTGTGATTGGACATGTTACAATGTTAAGTAATAGACTGTTGATATTATAATTACTGAAATGGCGAAATCAGAGACTCCTTCTGCGACTAGCGGTTGCAGAAGGAGTCTCTGATTTCGCCCTTCATAATATTAAATTTTAGTCAACATCCCCACAAAAAAAAGAATGAATTGAATATAAAATTCGAAAAATTTACCTGTAATATATGAATTTGATTCTTACAGGTAAATTTTTTTATAAAGAAATACAAAGTGAAATTGTGCGATATAAAACAAAATGGACAGATAATTAAAATAATTTAGAAACAACAATATAATAAAAAAAGAATTATCTGACTATCTGACAATTTGAGGAAAAAAGTGGGTTTACAATTTAAAAAAAAAGCGGTATAGTATACCCAATCAATCAGTTTGCGTTAATACATGTAAAAAAGCGTATGTAACGGATTACAGAAAGGAAAATGTTATGAAACTTCATATGAACGAGAGCAACGCCAAGGCTGTCGGCATGTACGATCCAAGGTTCGAGCATGACAACTGCGGTATTGGTGCTGTGGTGAACATTAAAGGTGTGAAAACACATCAGACGGTTGAGAACGCATTAAAAATTGTTGAAAACTTAAAACATAGAGCTGGCAAAGACGCCGAAGGAAAAACTGGTGATGGAGTAGGTATTCTGTTACAGATATCTCACAGATTCTTCTCCAAAACCATGAAATCCCTCGGCGTCTTTTTAGGTGAAGAAAGAGACTACGGAATTGGTATGTTCTTCTTCCCGCAGGACGAGTTAAAACGCAATCAGGCAAAGAAGATGTTTGAAGTCATCATTGAAAAAGAAGGGTTAGAGTTGCTGGCATGGAGAGAAGTGCCGACAGATCCGACTGTGATCGGACAGAAAGCCGTAGACTGCATGCCATATATTATGCAGGCATTTATCAAACGTCCGGATGATGTGGAAAAAGGTCTGGATTTTGACCGCCGCCTGTATGTGGCACGCCGCGTTTTTGAACAGTCTAACGACAATACCTATGTAGTATCTCTGTCAAGCAGAACGATCGTTTACAAAGGAATGTTCCTCGTAAACGAGCTGCGTCTGTTTTTCAAAGATCTGCAGGATCCGGATTATGAATCTGCCATTGCAATGGTTCATTCCAGATTCTCCACAAATACAAATCCGAGCTGGGAGCGAGCACATCCGAACCGCTTTATGGTACATAATGGTGAAATCAATACGATCAAGGGTAACTCCGATAAGATGCTGGCCCGCGAGGAGACCATGGAGTCTGAACATCTGAAAGGTCAGTTATCCAAGGTGCTTCCGGTGGTCAATAAATCAGGTTCCGATTCCGCAATGCTTGATAATACACTGGAGTTCCTTGTAATGAGTGGTATGGAACTTCCGCTGGCAGTTATGATCACTATTCCGGAGCCGTGGGCAAACAACCATTTGATGAGTCAGAAGAAAAAAGATTTTTACCAGTATTATGCAACGATGATGGAGCCATGGGATGGTCCTGCATCCATCGTATTCAGTGACGGAGATATCATGGGAGCTGTTCTTGATCGCAATGGCCTGCGCCCGTCCCGTTATTACATTACAGATGATGATTATCTGATTCTTGCATCTGAAGTAGGTGTGCTGGATGTAGATCCGACAAAGGTTGTTACAAAAGACCGTCTGCGTCCGGGCAAAATGCTTTTGGTTGATACTGTCAAAGGCCGTGTCATCGATGATGATGAGCTGAAAGAATCTTATGCGGGCAAACGTCCTTATGGACAGTGGCTGGATGAATACCTGGTAGAATTGAAAGATCTGAAAATTCCGAATGTGCGTGTACCGCGTTACACCGGCGATGATCTGCACCGCATCCAGAAAGCTTTTGGTTATTCTTATGAGTCTGTAAAGACAGTCATGCTTCCGATGGCAAAAACCGGTGCGGAATCCACAGCAGCCATGGGTATTGATACACCGCTGGCTGTATTATCCGATGATCATCAGCCGCTGTTTAACTATTTCAAACAGCTGTTTGCACAGGTTACAAACCCGCCAATCGATGCTATCCGTGAGGAGATTGTCACATCCACAACAGTTTATGTTGGTGAAGATGGAAACATTCTGGAGGAAGAGCCGAAAAACTGTCAGGTACTGAAAATCAATAACCCGATTCTCACAAACACCGATTTGCTGAAAATCAAAAATATGAAGCAGGAAGGCTTTAAGGTGGCAGTGGTTCCTACCACTTACTATAAATCCACCAAGCTTGCGAGGGCCATGGAGCGGCTGTTTGTAGAGGTGGATAAGGTTTACAGAGAGGGCGCCAACATTGTGATTCTTTCCGACAGGGGCGTGGATGAAAACCATGTGCCCATTCCGTCGCTTCTGGCGGTTTCCGCAGTACACCAGCATCTGGTGGATACGAAAAAGCAGACCTCTCTGGCGTTGATTCTGGAATCCGGAGAGCCAAGAGAAGTGCACCACTTTGCAGCCCTTCTGGGATACGGAGCCTGTGCAGTGAATCCGTATCTGGCCCTGGATACCATTCAGGAACTGATAGATGAAAAACTGCTGGACAAAGATTACTATGCAGCAGTCAGTGATTATAATTACGCCGTGATTCACGGCATTGTAAAAATTGCGTCCAAAATGGGAATTTCTACTATCCAGTCCTATCAGGGTTCTAAGATTTTTGAGGCTATCGGTATCTCAAAGGAAGTCATTGACAAATATTTTGCCGGTACGGTGAGCCGTGTAGGCGGCATTACGCTGGACGACATAGCCCGGAACGTGGATATGCTTCATTCTCAGGCCTTTGACCCGTTGGGCAGAAGCACAGATTTGACTCTGGACAGCATGGGCAGACACAAAATGCGCAAAGACGGAGAAGAGCACCGCTACAATCCGGCTACTATTCACATGCTGCAGAAAGCCACCCGTCTGGGGGATTACGGCATGTTTAAAGAATATACAAAGATGGTAGACGCAGAGCGAAGCGGAAACCTCCGCAGTCTTATGGACTTTAGGTTTGCAGAACATCCCCTTCCTCTGGAGGAAGTGGAAAGCGTGGATGACATTGTGAAACGCTTTAAAACAGGGGCTATGTCCTATGGCTCCATTTCGCAGGAAGCACACGAAACCCTGGCCCTGGCTATGAATATGCTTCACGGCAAATCCAACACCGGTGAGGGCGGAGAA
>ERZ832973.575-NODE-575-length-42252-cov-10.791739_pt1 | contig 42252 bp, 54 predicted proteins | sample MGYA00519950_ERZ832973 | MGnify/ENA primary metagenome ERZ832973 (study PRJEB31850, sample SAMEA3708734) | human gut metagenome | biome: human gut; feature: human-associated habitat; material: faeces | place: China | collected 2014 ... | reverse complement strand
ATCTGGAAGCGAATACTTTTGATACCTTTAAGGTTGAACCGTCCCTGATGACCGTCTTTGAACAGAGTCATACGTGGGATGAATTGATCCGGCATTTTGTGGATTCCTATGTTGTGGAGACAGATAAGAAGGCGGTATCCTCTTTTTACGACCGTGGTTATATTGCAGAAAGGCTGAAGGGGCTGGAAACCGAATTGGCTTTAGAGTGCCGTATCACTCTGAATGGCGAAGAACGATGGGTCCGCAATGTGGTCATACGTGGCGAAATAGAGGATTCAGAATATGCCATGATCTTTCTGCGTGATATCACAGAGGCAAAGGTAGAGAGCACACGGCATCTGCAGATGGCAGCGGATAATGCTTCCATGGAACAGCTGATTCAGAGTATTGTGCGTCTGGTTGACCGCTTTGTTGTCTGTGATCTGGAAAATGACAGATATGAATTCTACAATCTGAATGGACAGATGATATATAAACCTCTGGGATTTTATCATGATTTTCAGATACAGGTTCTTGAAAAATATAAGACACTGGAACCATTGGAAGCTATAGATATCCTGATAGCTCCGGATAATATTCGGAAAAAACTGAAAAATGAAAATGATATTTATAAGTTTGAGTATTGCAGCCTGGATGAAAAGACTTATAAAATCGCTTCTTATATTCCCTTGGAATGGAAGAATGGAAAGCTGGAAAAGGTATTGCTGGCATCCATGGATGTGACACAGGAGAAGAAAGCAGAGATTGAATCCCGTCAGGCACTGAAAGAGGCTTACCGGTCCGCAGAAAATGCAAATCGTGCGAAAACAGAATTCCTTTCCAATATGTCCCATGTTTTGTTATGTTTAGATTGGTTGTATCTTATAGATGCGGCAGAGGTCGATAAGAAAGGGCGCATAAACTTATGTATATAAACTACTACGGCTATTGAATAGCCGATTTTGTTAAACTCTTTGATATCCGGCAGTTCCATTGCTGTGAGTACCATTTTATCCCCATGGAGGCTTTCTATGTAAGTATCTACAGCATTGTGGATAGGATGGGGGAATAATCCATGTCAGGATGCAGGGATGCTGGCAGTAGATGCAGTTGGATGAGATGTTGTTTCAGCGGATATATAGCGGGTACTATGGAGCATCACATGATATTCCTGCTGCGGATAGACCGGTTGGTATCATAAGGTGGGGAGAGCTGGAGTGCTGGTGATCTATTCCGCGGAGGTGGTAGAATGTACAGGATACCAGAAAAATATTCTGGATATCTGCCCTTTTGTTGACAATCCGCATACAAAAGGATTACACTTTCATCAATAAAAAATAAAGGAGCACCACGAAATGGAATTACAAAAGGGAAGACCTGAGAATACAGATAATCGTCTGGACAAAGAAATCCGTGTCTATGATTTTTTAGACAAACTTGGAGTTCAATATCAGCGTATTGACCATGAGGCTGCTATGACTATGGAAGCCTGCGAAGAAATTGACCACGCCCTTGGCGACAACACCACGATCTGCAAAAATCTGTTCCTGTGCAATCGTCAGGAGACGGATTTTTATCTTCTTCTGATGCCTGGTGATAAACCGTTTAAGACAAAAGATCTCTCTGCGCAGATCCATTCCGCCAGATTATCTTTTGCCAAACCGGAATATATGGAGAAATATCTTGATATCACCCCTGGATCCGTCAGTGTATTGGGACTGATGAATGATTCTGAGAAGAAAGTACAGCTTCTTATTGATGAAGATGTCATGAAGGAGCCATACTTCGGCTGTCATCCCTGTATTAATACCTCGAGTCTCAAATTCACAACTGAAGATCTGATGCAGAAAATTATTCCAGCACTGGAGCATGAGCCTGTCACAGTGACTCTGCCGGTTCCGGAATAAGGAAAACACATAACCAAAGACACAGGAAAGCCCTCAGCTATAGATTTTGTCTATATCTGAGGGCTTTCTGAATATGGACTATTTTAACAACCGTAGCAAGAATTCCCTCACTATAGGTGATGGGATGAATTGCACATTCGAGCATGTCTGCTCAAATTCATAAAAAATCGCAAAAACACTTGTTCTGATACAATAAATATATTATAATAGAAAAAAGAACAATATGCTCTTGAAATTTGGACGGTCGAAATAAGCAATAAGTGAGTGTACATAATGAGTTTAGATAATAATTCTCATTCAGTGTTTTTGTTTGATTCTGGTTATGAAATATGGCAGAAAGATGCTGGACGATAAGATGTCAGAGAGAACAAAAGAAATCTTTGAAATATAGCACCTGTTGAAACAATCCATCAGTATATAGAGAGTCAGGGTGAGAAAGATAAACCGGGCAGTAAAAATAAGGATCTATCCAAATAAAGAACAGGTTACTATCAGTTACTACTACAAAAAGGTCATAAAAAAATGACCTTTAAATTCTTGTGATCGTCAATCTGGATTTCTTTAATGACTGATCTCCAGAGCTGACGGCGTTCTGCTGGTTCCAATGTCTGATATATAGAATCCAGATCCATTTTTAAGAGCTTCCGGATTGGAGCCAGATCTTTCTGCTCCTGGTTACGTGGGAGATTTTCCAATTCTTTTATATATTTCTCTTTATCTCTTTTTAGTTCATCCATAGTAATTATGTCATTTACGTACAGATCTTTCAGCTTATCAATTTTTTTCAGGAGTGCTGCTCTCCGGGAATCATAATCAATCACTTTAGCACTTGTAATTTCATATTCTGCAATATGCTCCTGCAGGAGAGGCTTGATATTTGCAATCAGGTACCTTTCTATACATGATTCGAATATAACTTTGCGATTGCTGCAACGCTTGCTTGGATAGGCGCCATGACATTTGTAGAGAGGATATTTGTAAAAGCCACCAGCCTTTTTCTTTATTTTTCGTGTAGCACCAGAAAATGAATGACCGCAGTGAGCGCAGCGGAGTAAACCACTAAATATATAGTTATATTTCTGACTGATTTTGACATTAATAGCAAGCAGCTCCTGTACACGCTCAAACAGATCCAATGGAATGATGGCAGGACAATAATGATCGTTATCACGGAACACACCAATATATTTTTTATTTTTTAAGATTGCAGTTTTAAGATTGCTTTGAGTCATAACGATACCCATATCAGATTCCAGATGCGTGATTGTCTGGTTCAGGGAATTACAAGCAGCATAAAACTGGAAGATATGCAGCACCTTTTCAGCGTCCTGATTAGGTACAAGATGTTTGTTTTCAATGGAAAATCCGAGAGGTGCTTTTCCGGCCAGAACTTCACCCTGCCGGTATTTATAGTCAAACACATCCCGGATCCGGACAGAATCGTTCTCTGCTTCCAGCTCTGCAAAGGTCATAGACTGTGCGACGAAAGCCCGGCCATGCGGTGTGGTCGTATCAAAGTACGGCTGATCGACAGCGAGCCAGTCACAATGGTTCGCTTCGAGAACCGCCTGCGTATTCAGATAGTGTCGCAGGCTGCGGAACCAGCGGTCGAGTTTAGTGAAAATAATCAGATTCACGCGTCCGAGCCGGACATCATCAAGCAACTGCTCAAAATCTCCACGTTTGATTTTCCTGCCGGAGATTCCATCGTCAATGTAGGTTCCGGCCAGAACCATGTTCTCTTTAGATGCAATATAGGCTTTGCAGGTGGAGAGCTGTTCATCAATACTGTCTCCCTTTTTTGCCTGCCGGTCTGTGGAGACACGTACATATATAGCAACATTTGTTATACTCATAGTATCACTCCTTAAAAAATGGGTATAAAAAATACACCTATGCAGGCGTATCAGTTCGTGCTATAATTCTAATTGTCTGGAAAAGAATTGTAGCATCAACTGATAGCTGCAGAGTTTTCACAAAGTCGTCCTGGTGCGCCAACACTGGGGCGATTTTTATTTATCTATAACATTTCTTGCACGCATCATATCCGCGCGCTTTGGCTTCACTGATCGTCACTCTGTACGGATTATTCATTTTACTGCAGTCTTTACTGAGATGATATTTTTTTCCTGTATCGCAGATCCATACATAGGTTCCTAGAGGAGCCTTCTTTGCAATTACTTTGATTTTGTAAGTCCATTTTACAGATTTATATTTGCCTGTAACAACAACAGAACCTTTTGACTTGGCAGTGATAACTCCTTTGGAGCTTACGGTAGCAATTTTGGGATTGCTACTTTTGTAAGTCATTTTAACCGGAGCTTTAATGGCTTTCTTTTGGTTCACAACCATAGTAATAGATTTGGTTTGATTTGCGACCTTTTTGGTTGCTGCCTGAACGGGAACTGTAAAGAGAGACAATATCATAACCATAGAAAGAATCAAAGACAATAATTTCTTTTTCTTGTTCATGTTCGTTCCACCCCTAGATAATTATTTGTCGGACAGTAATTTAGCGATTCTGTCAAGCTGACGAATGATAATAAAATTCTGTTCAAGGACTGCACGCTGATAGTTCATAATATTTTTCTGAATATCACGATCACTTCCGGCACCCAAAGAGATTCCAAGCTCTGTAAGACCGGTACCACTTAGTTCATTAAGAATACTTTTGACAGATTCAATATCATTAGGATCTTTTAAATTTTCCATTCCGAATTTACGGAGAGCTGCAAGATCCTTTTCTGCCTGTTTTGCCTCGGCTTCTGCCTGCTTACGGGCTTTCTTTTCTTCTTTGGTTTCACCACTATTATTAAAAAGACCCATCATTTATACCTCCTTGATTGGAAAAACTTACCGGTAGTATTATGATGAGTTTCCCTCTTATAATGTTTCCTGCACCCAGCTGTTACTTACTAACGGGAAGGTGTGGAAACAATGGTGAAAAGAAAATACATACATTACGGCAACTGCAAAATATACGCTTTGTATTATCACAGCAACAATACTATATATATTAATCTTGACTTTAATGGGGGAACTCAAATCATAATACTTAAATAAATAGTTAGTTGCAGCTGGGTGTTTTATTATCCAGCATTTGTTTTTTCATCACCTGTAACAGGTGGGTGCATAATTTCTAATTCTTCTGGGCTGTCTGGAGCACCACCAGCACCCATAAGATTCTCTTTAAAGTGATTCAGGATCTGTCTCCGGATCGCTGGATCGATTTCAAAATAAGTCTTAATGATTTCCTTTTCAAGATCTGTCGCATTATGCTGCGCGGCAAATTCATCAAGACTGAATGTCTCTGGTTGTATGCACATAGGTTCTGTGCCATTTCGCAACCATTCTTCTGTAACTCCAAATTCTGTAGAAATTAATTTTATTATATGTTCTTTTACTTCTACACGTCCACGTTCCAGATTGTTGATTACATCTCCACTAACTCCAATGCGTTCGCCAAAGGCTGCGCGAGACAGACCTTTTTTCTCACGCAACAACCGTATACGTTCGTTCAAATCAATACCTCCTTTCTGCTTAATAAAAATATAACACGTTAAATTTGGTTAGTCAACCAAAAAAGAACGAAAAATTTAATACAAATGGTTGACATACCAAAATATGCATGATATATTTAGTTAAACAACCAAATAAAACCAAATGGCAAACCAAAAAGGGACACAATATAAATAACAATTAAAAGAAAGGGGATGCGGAATGTTGGAGAGACCCAGGAGAAGAGTTGGAGGAATAGACGAATTTATGATCCAACGAACAGCAAGGCAGATTTTAAAAGAAATGCAGGAGTGCGGATGGACTCAGGGAGAAGCTGAGTTACTTCCGAAGTATTTAGAATCTGCGATAAAACAAAATAGCGAACGGATCAGAAAGCTGAAACCATTCGCTATTTGCGAGATTACAGAAGAATCTCCTTGACTTCTGAAACAGTTCTGCTGTAGTTAGCAGCGATCATTTCAAGAGTCATTTCAGTGTCATCAGGGTGCAGTTCCTTATGAATACTGTAAAGCAGAGCAATATTGTGAATTGCAATTTCTTTTTCGCTCATGTAGTGGTCTCCTTTCTTTAGTTTTCAGTCTCTGGTACAGACTGATAGCTAAAGTATAGGAGAGAAGAAAGAAAAGCACAAGCCGAAACGGTCAGTAATAACCGTCAGCCGGAGATTAACCACCCGGCTCTGATGATGGCAGGTTAAAGAGAGGAGGCGAAAATAATGAGAATCCATGAAGCAGTAGAAAAAGCACTGAAAGAAAAAAGCCCAATTACAAGAGCTAGTTTACGTGATTTCGGCTTCAAGGTTTTTCCAACAGATTCCAGCGACTGCTGTTACATCGTAAATGAAAAACAGCAGCCTGCAAGATGCTGGAACCCAACGGCCAATGATCTGCTGGCTGACGATTGGGAATTAGTTACCAAGGAATAAACTTGGAAACAAAGTCAGCTACAGATAAAAAAGTTTCTTTGGGAAGATCTTCCATGTAAGCAATTGCATCATTTGAAAGAACACAATGATAGACTTCGTTGTCTGCGTACGTGTTTTTCAAATAATTGTTCTTGCCGAGCTGTCTTAAAGAATGATCTATATCCTCATAAGGCATTTCAGGGAAGAAATTTTCATGGATAGATCTTCCGGAAACAAAGTTGCTGGATTCTGAAATTGATAAACCGGTTTTTCTGCGGTTCAGATATTCAGAATACAGTTTGTATAAAATCTGTTTGTCCTGTTTTGTAAGTAACATCTGTTTGCTCCTTTCTATGTACTCGGATGTAAAAACATCCTGTATTTACAGAATAGGGGTGGAAGTCAAAATAATCAATCAGATTCGTTCGACAATCTGATTAAAAATTTATAAAGAAGAGGAGATGAAAGATATGTCACAGAAGAACATGGAAAACATGCTGAGACAGGAAGATAAAGCAGAAGCGGAAGACTTTACAGCGTTCCTGCAGTCCTTAAACATCAGTAAGCAGACACTGATGAATACATTTTTGAAAGGCGTTAAGGTGGGAATGTGCATGGCGACTGAAAAACAGTCCGCATGAGGGAGGGAATGAAAGTGGAGACACAAGGAACATTTAACGCGGTAAGGTTCTATGAAACTCTTGCCGCGATCCTCTCAAAGAAGCATGGCGTTGAGATCACCGTAAAGGTGAAGGAAAAGCCAAAAGAAAAAGAGGAAACAGCTTGAACTATGACAACTACATAAGGAGATAAGAAATGGAACGAAAAATAATAATTTCATTGGTATCCGGGTACCTGGTTTCTATGCTGCCGATCTGGATGATCGACAGCAGAATGCAGGAAATCATCCTGATATTCGCAGTATCTTTCTGCGTCCTCTCCGGCCTGATCTGGATTGAGGAGAGGATGCAGGACATGAAAAAAGCCCTCACGTCCGCCAACGTGAGAGCAAAAAGAAAAAACAACCTTTTCAAATAGTATAAAGAAAATACGGGGAAATGTCAAGGAGGATTGAAGATGTTAAAAACAGACTATAAAGGATTCGGAGAATTTATGGAAAAAAATCAAAACAGCAGGAGAAGAAGAAACAAGAACACTATGCGGAATACGACAGCAGATGTGGCTGAACGAAATTTCCGATTTTATTTTTCCAACTCCGGCGGGAGATCTTCCGTTCTTAATCAATGCGTTGGAGATATTGGCGCAGACAATTAAAAAAACGAATCCGGAAGCGAAAGATTGCGCGAGAAAAATTATTAACGGAACTGACTGGGAAGTGCAGGCGAGTACAATCAACAAGAACATGAGCGAAGCGGCTGCAAAAGCATGGCGCGAATCAGTTAAGAATAACAAAGGTATTATGTAAACCAAAAAGGCAACACCGGATCCTTGAAAAATAAATGAAAGTAAGTCGAAAAAGCAGGGGAACGAAAGCCCCTGTTGCTTACTTGCTAAGAGTATTAAAGATGGATTCAAAACAGGGGATACGATAATGAGCTACATGTGTAAAAGAATGAGGTTCCGGAATGCCATAGAGGTGTATGAATATCACACAGCAAAGTATGGAGCACCAGGACAGGAGAGGCAGGAGAAAAAGAAAGCCACTCCGGAACAGATGGCAAAGAGGAATCGATACAACAGGGAGAGACTGGCAAGGTGGAAGCTCCGGAACAACTTCGACGTAGATGATTATTTTACAAGATTATCATACGAGAAGGACAAAAGACCGGAATCCATGGAAGAAGCAAAGGAAGACTGGAAAGCATTCCTGCAGATACTCAGAAGGGAATACAAAAAAAGAGGAGCAGAACTGAAATGGATGCGGAATATAGAAGTCGGCACAAGGGGAGCCTGGCACATTCACATCATTGTGAACAGAATCCCTGATACAGACGTTATTCTTGCGAAGGCATGGAAACATGGACAGATACAGAACCAGCTTTTGTATCAAAAAGGTGAGTTTGAGAAACTGGCTAACTACATAACGAAGACACCGGAGACGGACAAGAGACTGAGAGAGGCAAACTATTCCGCATCACGCAACCTTCCAGTTCCGGAGCCAGAGAAAAAAGTGTATAAACACTGGAAAACATGGGGAAAAGTCAGAGTGCCAAAGGGCTGGGAAGTGGAAAAAGACTCTCTACATGAAGGCGTGAATGATCTGACAGGCTACCAGTACCGATCTTATACCCTGATTAGAACAGTTCGACTGCCAAAGCAGGAAAAGAAGAAAGCAAAGAAAAAGAGGGAAAGGGCATGAAGGTAAACATATATCTGGAGACAGATAAACAGTCCCAGGAATGTATGCAGCGTAAATACGGGTATGTGATCGAAACGATATTCAAAGGCGCACCGATAACCAGAGAGGGATTCGGAAACATTGAGGGAACATATCACAAGACGAACCTGCAAGCCCTTATAAAAGCCCTGGGACATTTTCACAAAGAATGTGAAGTATGCGTATATACAAGAGACGCATTTGTTGCAACGCGGATTCTGAAAACTGACGACATGATGGCAGCAGGATTCAAGGACACAAAAGGAAAACCGATAAAGAACGCCCAGGAGTGGGAGACAGCCTGCAAGAAGCTGCAGGAGTGCAATATCACAATATCCTCACAGACTGGGAAACATACATATTCAGCATGGTTACAGGAGGAAATGAAGAAACGTGAAGCCGGAGGAAATATGGGGAAAGGGATGGAGCCTGAGACCGGAACAGAACCCGGCAGAAATGGAGTATCTGGGTGAGATCATTAAATCCGGATACAGATTCACATACTACAAAGACCGGAAAGGAGGGATTTACTTTGAAAGCGAACCAGAAGGAGGAAAACCTGAATGGATGCGCCGCGCCGACGAAGACCGAAAGCGAAGGAATAGACACAGACATTGAAGCCCTGGAGACTTACATCTGCGACAATATTTGTCAGTATAGAGAAAAGACAACAAGCCAGGAAGCACTTGAGTATTATTTCTGCAGTTCGTGCGAAATGAGTAAGCACATAAGCAAAATAAAAGCAGAATATGACAAAATCAATTCTTTTGACCACAGTGAAGCATGGAAACTTATGCAGAAGTACAGAAAAATTACGCTCTGCAAAGAATGCGTGCAAAGACAACATCTGAAATCAGGAAGAAGCATATGCAGAATTTATGGCACTCTGGGAGGATTCCTGGAAGAAGACGAAGGATGTAGCCGGGGCGAAGAATGGGAATAACAAAGAAAAGGGGAAACGATTATGAGAACAATCGCAGTAATAAATTTAAAAGGCGGAGTTGCAAAGACGATCACATCAAACAGCGTCGCATATATTCTTGCAAGTCAGGGAAACAGAGTTCTCCTGGTGGACAACGACAAGCAGGGAGACGCGTCACGTGGATTAAACCGACGCACCCAGGACGGGGAAGGAATTGACCGAATTATGACAGCCAGACATCCGGAAGACTGGATGAATAAGCTCATTAAGCACACAGATTTTGAAGGCCTGGATGTCCTCCCGGCAAATATGCGGCTACTTAGTGCGAACCAGGAAGTAATGTTAGATCAGACGCGCCCACAGCAATTCCGTATCAAGGACGCTCTTGAATGCGTGAAAGATCAGTACGATTTCTGCATTATTGACAACGCTCCAGATATTAATGTATCAACCATTAACGCTTTGACAGCATGTGATGATGTGCTGATTCCGGTTGAAATCGACGACAATACAACTGAGGGATTGCCGGAGCTGGTGAGACAGATCGGATACACAAAAGAAGACCTGAACAAAGATCTGGAAAATTTCTGGATCTTTATCACGAAGTACGACAGAAGAAACGAAGCCCAGGCACAGGGACTGGAAATGATCCAGGCAGCAGGCTATCCAATGCTCCAGACAAAAATAAGATATTCCAGAAAGGTATCTGAAAGCACGTATGCAAGGATACCGATTCCATTGTATTCTCCACGATCTCTGGCGGCGAAAGACTACGAAGATCTTGTAAATGAATACATAACTGCAGTGTGCATGAAATGTGCAAAGGAAGGAGGGGAGGACTGATGGCTTTTAACCTTGCCGATATGGTGAACAAACGTCCGAAGCAGGTGCAACAGGAAAATACAAGCGATACCGTATACAGAGACGTATTCGAACTTGTCCCGTCGAAAGAAAATTTCTACGGGACAGACCCGGACCGGCTCCGGGGCTTGAAAAATTCCATTCAGCTGTTCGGGGTAATGCAGGATGTCCTGATCGAGGATGTAAACGGAGAAGATCACATAATTTCCGGACACTGCAGAACAATGTGTTGCAGAATGCTTGTAGAGGAAGGACATGAGGAATTTAGAAAAATTAACTGCAAATACACGACAGTTAAGGACGACACAAGAAAAATGCTTCTGGAGGATGGCGAAGAAGACCATGAGACAACGCAGCTTCTGGAAAAGCTGGCAGTTATCCAGGCGAACCGGTTCAGAGAAAAAACGGACTGGGAGAAGATGAAAGAAGCTCTTGAGACAGAAGAAATCATAAAAGGCTTGCGAGAACTCACAGAGCTGAAAGGCAAAACAAGAGACATGGTGCGGGAGACAATCGGAGTGTCTGGAACACAGATGGAAAGATACCATGCAGTCCAGAAGAAACTCAGCCCGGAATGGATGAAAGAGTTTCAGTCCGCAAAAGTCAACATCACAGTAGCCCGTGAACTTGCAGATCTGGATGAAACATACCAGAAAAAGGCAATGGAACACTATAAGGACCATGACGGAATTACAGGAGCAGAGATCAAAGCATTTAAGAGCCTGCAGGAGAATAACAGAGACATTCCTGGACAATTCACGATTGAACAGGCGACAGGGCAGCAGCGACCGCCAGAGAACGACACACCGGTACAGCCAGAGCTACAGATAGAAAGATTCTTCGAAGCCTTAAATAAAGGCGAAAGAGAAAGAATCCTCAAATGCGACACGAGAATGGCTGCATACTTAATCAGTATCCGGTACCGGGATGTCAGGATCAGAAACGGACATTTCAATTATCAGGCAAACAAGGAGGGAATAACATTCAATCCCGACAGCACAATGCAGCACAGTTTGGCGTGGAATGAATTGTCTGAGGAGCTGGTGAAAAGATTCGGAAAGAAACAAAAACCGGTAAAAATGGTATCTGTAGATGATCCAGAGGAGCCGCAAAGAAAACTTACAGAGTCGGCAGCAGTTAAAGCACTCTGCGAAGCGTACCCGAAAAAATTAAAAACAATTATGAGGATATGTCGAAGATGCAAAGACAATGGAGAAGCTGCTAAAGCCGTACAACTGGAATTTGCACCAGGTGGATTTAGTTCATCAAGCGGGAGCGACGTAAATTATAGCTTTATGTCGTTCACAGCAGGACTTGAAATTGAAGTGAACAGTGAAAAAGTATCAATGAAATATGGCCGGCTGATTGTAGAAGCAAAGAATCTCTATGATCCATTTTCTCCAGAATTCGATATAGAGCCAAAGAAACCAGAAGTAAAAGATGATGGAGGACCGGCAAAATGTATCACAGGACAATCTGGATCTGGATTATGCGGAGCAGCTGCTTATTGTAGCCAGGAGTACCACTGCTGTTCTCAGTGCCCGGACGACTGCAACAGCCGTTGCGGATGGATTCTGGAAAAGAGCTGCCAGTCGGCAGCAGAAACACCGGACAAAAAGCAGCAGGAAGACCATTTTGTTGAGGCCAACAAAATGGTAAAACATCTGAGAAATACAGATAAAATCCCGGATGCATGGCCGGAAGATTTAAAAGACATCCCAGTACCTACAGATGTAGAAATCATCGGCTATCTGTACGATGAAGAAAGAAGACTCAAAGAATTCTTTGAAGCAGAAAAAGAAGATCCTGGCTTACCGCACATGACAATCCTGAAACAGCAGCTGATCGTTGGAGGACTGAGAATTATTAAAAATCTTGTAGAAGATTGTAAGGAAGAACCGGAAGAATCAGAACAGCCGCCTCTTCCGATCATGAGAAACAATGACCAGCGCAAGGAGTGGTTGAAAAATTATAAAGCCTGGGGACTCTGGTACACCGATAATCATACCGACGTGAAATATTATAAATACGATTTCCAGAACGGAGCACGACTGATCGTGGAAGAATATGCACCGAATCCAGGAGAACAAAAAAGCTGGTGGGTGTCAAGAATGACAGAGACATATTACATGCACCTAGTAGGCGGGCCTGAACCGGATCGAGCTGGCGGAGTGCCAAAATGGACATATCATGCACGCTATGATAAATTTCCAAACTCAGAAACCGAATTGTGTGAGTTCTTAAAAGGTTTACAGAAGTAGCGGGAGGAATAAAAGATGCAGGAAAAGGCACTTGTTGCTCACTTAGAGTTACATAAAAAAGTAGTAAAAAACGCCTGGATACTCAGTTACGAGGGCCGCAAGGTCCTTGTGATTGAATTTCAGGAGACTGTCACAGAAGATGAAAGCATTGCGTATATCTTCGCCCTGGCTAGAAGCCTGGTATCAGGAAAAGGCAGCGAAACACTCAGCCCGGAGCTGATGAAGATGGTAAAAGGAACCTATGTCCGGATTCTGGACGAAGAAATGAAGAAACTTATTGATAACGGAATCGAAATGCAGGAATAAAGAATAATGTTCAAAGGAGACAGGAGACATGGACGGTACGGCAACAATTAGCTTAGACACACTGGACGAACTGAGAGAAAAGGCAGAAGAGGCACGATTGGCAACGAACCGGAGCAAGAAGTTCACAAGCAAGCTGATGGACTGCTATGAGTTCGATACAGAGAAATACAACAAAGCACTGAAAGAGATTGACAACAAAGAAGGCCTGACAGACAAGCAGTGTTCAAAATTGATTAGAGAAGCGATGGTGAAACATCTGAAAATTGTAGTGGATCCGGAGATGCTGAAAGAACTGATCCAGGAATACATTGACGAGGAAATATCCGACGAGCATATGGACATTGCGCGAGCAACCATGAAAGAATTGAAACAGATTCAGGTAGTACTGAAAGAAAAGTGAGGTGGAGGAAGAAAATGGAGAAGACATGTAAAACCTGTATGGAAAATGATTGTGGTCTTTGCGATCGCACCGGCCGCCTGGTAGAGGACGACGATCAGTGCGAAAAATGGACGGGCAAACAGACAGACTGGAGAACTAGAATGATGCAAACATTCCTTGCCGGACATTAAGGAGAGAAAAATGGTCAAGAAACTGTATGAGGTAAGAAATAGATCTGGTGACCTGATTCTGGAGAATGTAACAAGCGGAGAAATCAAGGAAGAACTGCATTGCACAACTGCTCAGGTAAACAATGCAAGAACCTCCGGGGATCGCATATTCGGAGAGTACAAGGTAGAAGAGATTGACAGGAAGTTGAGTAGAAAGAAGGATTTCGAACTATTGTTAGAATTTGAATCCGTCTGTGATCGGCTGCTGGGCAACGGGAAAGGAAAGAAATGAATAAGAGACAGAAAAAGAAATTATTCAAACAGGTCACCGGAAAAAATCCACCGAAGAAAATGAAATATTCCGGGAAAAGCTATCACCTGGCGATAAACAAACCATGGGGAGGAAGAAAGCCGACAGTAAATGCTTCCTGGGACAGCAAAGAATTAAGGCAGGCAGTAGGAAGAATATCAAAGATATTTGCAGAAGCTGGAGAAAAAGGACAGAAAGTAATTGAGAGCCTTAGAAATTTATTTGTAAATGCAGGAATAAGCATGTCAGAGATTCCAGAACCGGGAAACTATACGGAAAATACAAAGAATATGGTTCATACAGCGGAAAAACTGGCGCAACGCAGGAAAGCAGGAAGGAGCAGATGGAAATGAACCATTCGGCAGCAGAAGCACAGGAAAACAGAGAGAAAATATTGAAGTACATTGTAGGGTATATAAAAGCACACTGTTATCCACCTGCAATCTATGAAATTGCCAAAGAAACAGGACTGTCAAAACAGACAGTCCACAGACATATGACAATGCTGATAGAGGATCATATTCTTGAGACGGATTCCGACATGGTAGATTCAAGAGCATATCGCATTAAAGGGACAAGAGTAGTAATGGCAAAGGAGAAGAAATGAATAAAGTAATTTTGATGGGACGATTAACCAGAGATCCCGACGTAAGATATACAACCGGAGAGAATCCGCTGGCAATAGCCAGATACACGCTTGCAGTAGACAGAAGATTTCACAAAGACGGGGAAGCAACGGCAGATTTTATTTCATGTGTCGTTTTCGGACGTGCAGCAGAGTTTGCAGAGAAATATTTCAGACAGGGATTGAAAATTACAATCTCTGGGCGTATACAGACAGGAAGTTACACGAACAGAGAAGGACAGAAGGTATATACGACAGAGATTGTAGTAGAGGAACAGGAATTTGCTGAAAGTAAATCATCTGGAGACAATGGAGCAGCTTATTATCCGCCAAAACAGACACCGCCGCCAGCTCCTGCGGACAGCGCAGATGGATTTATGAGCATTCCGGATGGAATAGAGGAAGAACTGCCGTTTAGCTGAGAAAGGAGCAATAATGGACGCTATTGAAGTAAAAGTGGATGTTAATCAGAGAAGACAGACACGTTGGTTGAAAGACTATCACGAAAGTTACAGGAAAAAGCTGGAGGAGAGAAAGAATGCAGTCATTTCCGAAGCAGAAAAAGAAAAAACGGACTAAGAAGAAAGAACCAGAGAGACCGAGCATCATGCACAGCAGAGAAAGCGGCACTTGTTATCTTTGTATGAAGTTGCACAATGATTACAGACGACATCCAGCACTCCAGGAGCATCACATTTTCGGAGGGTGTCCGAATCGGACACATTCAGGACACTACGGGTTAAAAGTATATCTCTGTAATGTGCATCACTTGGCAGGAGCAGGACCGGAGGCAGTACACTCAAATCAAAAGGTCATGGACATGCTACATGAAGAGGGACAGAGAGTTTTTGAAGACCGATTCGGCAGCAGGGAAGAGTTTATGGAGATTTTTGGAAAAAATTTTATCATGGAGGATCACAAACATGATGGACATTAACGACGTTAAGAAATTAATTGACAATGTAGCACATAGACCGTTTTTCTGTAGTGATACAGAGATTACGACAGATAATGGTTATGTGATTACCACAAAAGAACATTATGAGAGATTACGCAAATGCAGATTATGTCGAGTGAGAGGAAGAAAGGCTATATTTCACAGATGGACAGAAATTGCAACAGTTGTTGAACCGTCGCTACTGGTGGGCGGAAGTCCAGGAGGACAAACAAATATTACACTTGCCATTGTGGAATATAAAAACGGAAAAGTAGAACAGGTATATCCGGGAGAAATAAAATTTCTGGACACACAAGTAAACTGGCCGGAGCAAGAGAAATAATTAGTTTTAAGGAGGGCAGACATGCCAAACGTGAGACCGCTGAACAGAAAGAAATATAATATATCAAAGAGAGCTTTTCAGACCGCATACAACTATTGCTTGCAGTATACAGAGTGGAAAGAGGAGCTGGCCGTAAAGAGAGACACAAGAGCCGGACAGAATCTGACTGGACAGCCGGGATCACATAACTGTTCTGACTCAACTGCTGACGCAGCCATGGAAGCGGCCGAGATCGCACACAAGATAAAGAAGATTGAAGACGCAGCCATGGAAGCAGTCGGAAAAGAAAAAGAGCTATATCCATATCTACTGCATTACGTGACAACAGAATACTGCACATTTCAGACCATGAAAGCCAGAGGCATTCCATGCGAGAGATCATACTTCTACGAAATGCGCAGGAGGTTTTACAGTATCATAGCAAGGAGGATTAAATGATAGAATGCGATAAATGCAAAGCCCAGATGGAGCCGACCGTAAAGGAAGAACATATACCAGAGACAGAACTGGACATTCAATACATTCAATGCGAACAGTGCGGAAAGAAGTATATTGTACTGTTAAAGGATAACAAGACGAAAGGAATGCTGATACGGATCAGGAACATGCAGGCAAGGTACAGACGTATGTTCGGTAAAAAGAACATTGCGGAAGTAGAAATGTACAGAAAGAGTATGGAGAACTTCCAGAAAGCAATACAGAAGTACCAGGCACAGCTGAGAAACAATAACAAAGACAAGATAAAGGAGTATCTGTAATGCGGTACTCGAAGGACAAAATAAGTGATATATTGATAACGTGGTATTCAGGAAAGCCACAGAATAATCGTTCCCCGCGAGAGAGGGCTTGCTATATGCAGGTCCTCTTTTGAGTTAGGAGGAATATGACGCAACAGGAAACAGAGTTCGTGCGCTGGTGCGTAGCAAACGACATACACAGATTCTATGTGTGGACCAGGTGGAAACAGGTCAGGCAGCAGGTGTTGAAGATGGATCACAATGAATGCCAGAGGTGCAGAGAACATCACAGATACACAGCAGCCACGACAGTACACCATGTAAACTACGTGAAGAGACATCCTGAGATGGCTCTGGACATATGGTATGAGTGGCATGGAGTGAAGAAAAGAAACCTTATAAGCCTTTGCCATGAGTGCCATGAAGCAGTGCATGGTTACAGAAAACCACAGAAGCAGGAACCACTGACAGAGGAACGCTGGGACTGATACCCCCGGTCGAAAAAATTGCGATTTTTGGCGGCCGGCCGGAGACCGGTGGGTGGCCTCGACAAATCTGCGAAAGGTCGCACATGATGAAAAAATAAAAAAATAGGGGTGAAAAAATGGCCGAAAAAAAAGCGGATATATTAGAAAGCTTAAAAGAGCAGCTGAGAAAAAAACAGGCAGATATTTCCGTCTTCAAAGACCTTTTGGACGACTATATGACCCTCTATGATGTCAAAAAGAAGCTAAAAACAGATATAAAAAAGCGCGGAGTGACCTTTGAGACCACATCCGCAAGCGGGAAAGCAACGATTGTAAAACAGAACCAGTCGGTCAAAGATCTGGTTGCTGTCAACAAACAGATGCTGATGATTCTGGACAAGCTGGAGTTGACAACGAAAGAAACAATAAAGGGGGATGATGATGACGAATTGTGATCCACGCATAGAGGAGTTCATGGAAGCCGTAGAGTCTGAGAAAATCAGAGCTTCCAGGGAAGTCAAAGCACTGGTATCACACGTCAGAAGTTGTTTCAAAAACGAAGACATATACACAGACAGCGAACAGCTGACGAAATATATCGGGATTGCAAAATATTTCCCGTTTGAAAAGCTATTTCCCTGGCAGATCTTTGTCGTGGGACTGCACGATTGCACATACTGGAGGGTATCAAAGACTCCGCGCTGGCCGGATCTTTTCTGTATGCTCGGAAGGGGCGCGGGGAAGGACGGAACAATAGCGTGGGAATCTGCCTGCCTGGTAAGTCCGTATAACGGAATCAGGGCGTATGACGTAGATATTTGTGCAAATAACGAAGATCAGGCACTAAGACCCGTCAAAGACGTGGTGGAAGCTCTTGAAACGCCTGAACATACGAAAAAATTAAAAAAATTCTATTACTGGACATCTGAGAAGGTAGTAGGAACAGAAACGAAATCAACGATTCTGGGACGTACAAACAACCCATCCGGAAAAGACGGAATGCGCTCCGGTATGGTGGTGTTCAATGAGATACATCAATATCAGGACTACAAGAACATTGAAGTGTTCACAACCGGACTTGGAAAGAAACCACATCCGCGCCGGTCCTACTACACCACCCAGGGAGATATAAGAGAAGGACCACTTGACGATATGCTTGGGACAGCGACGGATATTCTTTTTGATGATCTTCCGGACAATGGTATGCTGCCATTTATCTGCAGACTGGACAACAAAGAAGAAGTATACGACGAAAAGAACTGGGAAAAAGCAAATCCGTCCTTGCCATATCTCCCGACGTTAATGGGAGAAATGCGAAAAGAGTACAATGACTGGTTAGCGCATCCTGAACGTCTCACTGCATTTATGACAAAGAGAATGAATATCCCAAGCGGATCCGCAGACATAAAAGTGTGTTCGTATGAGAAAATAAAGCTCACGAACAGAGAAATACCGGATCTGTCAGGGTGGACATGCACCTGCGGGATTGACTTCTCGAAGATTACGGACCTTGTTTCCGTAAATCTGCATTTCAGAGATGAAAATATCCGGTATGACATCAATCATTCATGGTTGTGCAGCCAGTCAAAAGATATTCCAAGGATAAAAGCTCCTCTGGAAGAATGGAGACGGAGAGGACTGCTGACAATGGTGGATGATGTGGAGATACATCCGGAGATCATCACTGATTATATTCAAGCAGCAATGATGAAATATTGCATAAAAGGAATTGCGATTGACGATTTCCGCTATGCTCTGCTGGCAGCAGCACTCCGGGAAATTGGATTCGACGCAAAAGTATATAAAAATTTAAAGCTTGTACGTCCCTCAGACATAATGAGAGTTGCGACAGTGATAGACAGCTGTTTCGCAAATGACAATTTTATCTGGGGAGACAATCCAGTGCTCCGCTGGGGGACGAACAATACAAAAATGATCCCATACGGGAGAAAACCGGGAAAGAAAGATGATGCAGACATAGGAAACTATGTTTACGGGAAAATTGAAGCGAAAAGCAGAAAAACTGACCCGTTTATGGCACTTGTCGCGTCAATGACAATAGAGGACATGATCCCATACGCACAAACGGCAGCAGTGCCTGATATTGGAGTAATGACTTACTGAAAGGGGGTGAGAAAGGTTGGGATTTTCATTCAGGAATCTGATACGAGGGAAGCCAGAACCAGAGCAGTCAGAACCAGAGCAGTCAGTTGAAAATGTGTCTCGAATTGAGATTGCAGACAATCCGATTGAGAGCATAATGACAGAAATTTATCTGAGGGAATTGGCTTTTCAGAGAGCGATTCAGATTCTTGCAAAAATGTTAGGAAAATGCGAGATTCGTACATTCCTGAATGGTGACGAAATATTCCGTGACGAATATTACACTTGGAACTACGAACCAAACAGAAACCAGAATAAACAGCAGTTTTTTGACAAACTGATCGAAAAAATGTTCAGAAATGGAGAGGCGTTGGTTGTTGCTGGAATAGATGGACAGCTCTATGTGGCAGATTCGTTCTGTACAACCAGAAGCGCACTGTACGGGAACACGTATAGCCAGGTGCAGATTGATGATTACACTTTTCAGAGATCGTTTAGATCCACAGATGTTTTGTATCTGAAACCGAACTGGAAAAATGTAAATACGATTCTACATGGGTTATATGGATCCTATGCGAAGCTGATCCAGTACGGAACCAAGGCTTTTATGCAGTCGCATGGTTCAAAAGGAACTCTGGACATATCAGCCGTAGCCCAGAACGCAAAAAACTTTGATGATACTCTTAAAAAATTGCTAAATGATTATTTTAAGACGTTCTTTGAAAGCGAAAATGCAGTTCTGCCACTGTTCGAAGGGTATACATTCACAGAAACGAACAGATCAAAGAACTACAATGAAACAACAACAAGAGACATAAAAGCACTGTATGATGATGTATTCGACTTTACAGCGAGGGCAATAGGAATCCCTCCGTCAATCCTGAAAGGGGACGTGCAGGACAACAGCAAGGCAATAGACGAACTACTGACTGTTGCACTGGATCCATTAGCCGGATCCTTAGAAAGCGAAATCAACCGCAAAAAATACGGGAAAGCCGTATTGAAGGGCAGCCGCTGCATGGTAGACACGTCACACGTTAAGCATGTTGACATATTCAGCAATGCGACACAGATTGACAAACTGGTACAGTCTGGAACGCATACGATCAACATGATCCTGCGCGCAATGGGACAGCCGCAGATTAATGAGGAATGGGCAAACCAGCATTTTATTACAAAGAATTACAGCACAGTACAGGATTTATTGAACAGCCTGGAAGGAGGTGGAGAAAATGGCGGGAATGGAAAAAACACAGAATAAAACAAATTACTGTTTTAAGCAGGCAGCAGATCCGGCGGTACATTTGCTATACATCTATGATGATGTATCAGCGTATGGAGAATTTGACTGGAAAACATGGTCATATACCGAAAGCGAGACATCTGCGAAGTATTTCCGCGATCAGCTTGCGGCAATCCCGGAAGATCATACGATTGAATTACATATCAATTCAAACGGCGGATCTGTAAAAGAGGGAGTAACTATCTACAACCTTTTGAAGCAGTCCGGAAGCCACGTAAAAGGAATTGTTGACGGAGTGGCGTATTCCGTAGCTTTTGTGATTTTACAGGCATGTGACGAAAGGATCATGGGTGTAGGAACAACAGCACTGATCCACGAACCATGGGTAACTGCATCCGGAAATGCAAGAGAGCTGAGAAAAACAGCGGATGATCTGGACGTACTTACGGCAAGCAATCGGAAAATCTTCCTTGAACGTTCAAATCTGGAAGAACAGCAGCTTGCAGACATGATGGAGGCAGAAACCTTCCTGACTCCGGATGATTGTCTGGAATATGGTCTGATCGACAAGGTAGAGGATTACGGACACGCGCCAGAGGGAGACACGACAAAAGAAGGAATGCAGAAACGTCTCCAGGAAGTTATGCAGCATATGAAAGATACGAAGTCTTTCAGAGAACAGCTGGAGCTTATGCAGAAAGGACAGAAACCCGAACCGGGAAAGAAACCGGAAGAACCAGAAAAACACACACTGCAGGGATTTCTGCAGGGATTCAAAAAAGGAGAGTAAAATGAAAGATAAAGATTTTGCCGCATTAAAGAGAACGGAAATCCTCAACAGAATGAACGCAGCTGTTGCGGAGAATGATTCAGAAGCGTTTTCAAAAGCATATCTGGAATTATGCCAGGACATTGAGGAGAACGTGCTTGAACAGGCGAAAGAGCTTGTAAATCAGAGCGACATGAACGTACTTGCACAGAGAGGCGTGCGTCAGCTCACAAGCGCAGAAAGAGAATATTATGAGAAAGTAATTGACGCAATGAAATCTTCGGATCCAAAGCAGGCCCTCAACAATATTGAGACCGTTTTTCCGGAGACAATCATTGATTCTGTATTTGAAGAACTGACAACAAATCATCCGCTGCTGTCAAAATTAAATGCAACAACTGTAACTGGTCTCACAAGAATGATGTTAAACACAAACGGAGAGCAGAAAGCAGCATGGGGCAAACTCAGCAGCAAGATCATTGAAGAACTGACATCCGGATTCAAAGAAGTAGATGTAACTCAGGATAAACTGAGCGCATTTCTGCCAGTTTCAAAAGCTATGCTTGACTTAGGCCCTGCATGGTTAGATAACTACGTGCGTCAGGTGCTCACAGAAGCTCTTGCAAATGGACTTGAGTACGGAATCGTAAATGGTACCGGAAAAGACATGCCAATCGGAATGGCGCGTCAGGTAGGAGACGGAGTGAACGTTGTGTCTGGAGAATATCCGGAAAAAGAGACTATCAAAATGACAGCTCTTGATATGATCCAGCTCGGAAATGTTACATCTATCATGGCAAGAAACAGCAAAGGCCAGGCGAGGACAGTAGATAACCTGATTATGATTGTAAATCCGGTGGATTACTGGAAGCGAATCCTTCCGGCAACACGCGCAATGTCTCCGGACGGCGTATATGTTTCAACACTTCCGATTCCTCTGGAAATCATCCAGTCGGCAGCAGTTACAGAAGGAACTGCAGTATACGGAATGGCCGGAAAGTATTTCCTTGGCGTAGGAATGTCCAAAAACGGAAAGATTGAGTATTCAGATGAATACAGATTCCTGGAAGATGAAAGAGTATATCTTATCAAGTTATATGCTCACGGATTCGCACTGGACAACAATGCTTTTGTCGTTCTTGACATTACAGATCTGCATCCGGTTCGCTTCGAGGTTGTAAGCAAACAGGAGGAGCATGTAGATAATGCACTGCTGTCTGATCTGAGAATTGGAGGATTAACTCTCTCACCGAAATTTGACAGCGACACAAACACATACACAGCAAAAACAACAACTGCAACAAACACAATCACAGCGTTCCCGAAATCAGGAACAGCAGCGATTGAAATTACTGCAGGATCCAGCAAAGTAACAAACGGCGGAAAGATCACATGGAACACTGGAGCTAACACCGTAACTGTTAAAGTTACAGACGGAGAACAGACAAAGACATACACCATAACTGTAACAAAGGAGTGATAAAATGAGTGCTATGTCAGAAAATGATTTATCAAAACTTCTGGAGGATGTCAGAAACTATCTGGACATAACCTGGGACGATCCAAAAGGAGATGAAAAGCTCCAAGGAATGATAAAAAGAGGCATGGCATCATTAGCCGGAAAAATAGGGGAGTGCGATTTCCTGGGGGATACTCAGGAAAGGACACTCCTTTTTCAGCTTATAATGTATGAGTATTCTGGAGAGCTGCAGCAGTTTTGGGAAAACTACAAAAGTGAGGTTATTGGACTGCAGATAGCAAAGAAGGTGGAAGAATATGCCAAGAGCCAGGCGTAAACAGTTTGAAACGTTTACAGACGGGATACTCAGTATCTGCAAAACAGAAGACAGGGTGATCGTAGACACGAAGCTCAAGAACATTCGCTTCGGAAACCGAACAATCGGAGAGAGACGATATTTTGACGCACAGACAGCAGGAAATAAAATAACAAAATTGTTAAGCATTCCGGCAGCAGTGCTGAACAGGGAAGATATTGAAGCTCTTGACATTGTTATCATTGATTCGCAAAGCGGCTGGCTCTGGGATCCATTCGATTTTGAAAGAGATGAAATTATCAATGAACATAATCCGGCAATGTACAAAATAGTGCAGATTCAGGAGAAATTTGACGCTACACCACCTGCAATATATCTGTCGCTGGAAAAAATCGTACAGTTGTATAAAGACAGGAGGAGCGACAATGGCGGATAGTATCAGAATTGATGATCTGGCAGCAGAAATAAATCGCCTTGTTGAAGACTATGGAAAACAATGCGCTGAGACAACGAAGGAATGCGTAAATAATGTTGCAAAAAAGACAGTATCAAAGCTGAAACAGACATCCCCGGTAAATACCGGAAAGTATAAAAAAGGATGGAAGAAAACTGTTGTGAAAGAAAATTCTACAAGTTTAGTTATTGCGATCCACGATACAAAATACTCCCTGGTGCATTTGCTTGAAAAAGGACATCAGAAAAGAGGGGGCGGAAGGGTAGCCGCAATCAAACATGTAGAACCTGCAGAACAGGCAGCAATAGCAGAGCTGGAAAGGGAGATCACGTCAAGGCTATGATGTCAGTTGAAAATATCAAAGAAATGTTGAATGAAATCGGCTTGCCATATGAATACGATCATTTTTCAACTCATAACTGGATAGAGCCGCCCTTTATTGTATGGAGGATTCCGGAAAGTGATAATTTTCATGCGGACGGAATTACATATGCGAAAATCGACGTTCTGAATATCGAATTGTATTCAGACGAAAAGGACTGGAACAATGAAAAGAAGATAGAGGACATCCTGGATAAGTATGGAATCACATACGATAAGACAGGAGAATATCTTGATTCAGAAAAAATGTACGAAGTTTTATACGAAATGGAGGTATAAAGATGGGTAAAAAAGATAACAAAGTTAAGTACAATCTTAAAAACGCACATTACGCATTACAGAACGAAGGAGAAGATGGAACAATTACTTATGGAGTCCCGAAAGCAATTCCGGGATCTGTATCATTATCACTTGACGCAAATGGAGATATTTCACCGTTCTATGCAGACGGAATCCAGTATTATGTGTCAGCTGCAAACAACGGATATGAAGGAGATGCAGAATTTGCGTTAATCCCGGATTCTTTCAGACAGGATGTCCTGAAAGAAAAGAAGGACGAAAAAGGCGTACTGCATGAAATCAGTGATTCTACGGATACACAGAAATTTGCATTTCTGTTTGAATTTGACGGAGATCAGAAAGGAATCAGACGAGTTCTCTACAATTGCACAGCTACCAGACCGTCAATCGAATCCCAGACAAAAGAAGATAGTATTGAACCTGGTACAGAAACAATTACGATCAGCAATGCTCCACTTCCAAACGGACGTGTAAAAGCTCAGACCACAGTAGATACAGACGACACTGTATATAGCGGGTGGTATAAGACAGTGTATTATCCGGAAACAGTCACCGAAGCAGCACAGGCTGTTAACGCAGATTAAAAAGTTGTGGGAGAATAAAAATGCTGACAAAAACAATTAAAATTGATGATAAAGAGGTGCTTTTTGCCGCTTCTGCTGCAATTCCAAGGATCTACCGGATTCAGTTCCGGAGAGATATTTTTCAGGACATGGCAAAAATTGAAAAGTCCGTAAAAAAATCACAGGATAAGCAGAATGAAAAGAAGGTGTCCGAGTCGGACATTCCTATTGAGGACTTGGAGATGTTCGAAAATGTCGCATTCGTAATGGCAAAACACGCAGCACAGAAAAAGGGACAGGATTTCCCGGAAGATGTATACGACTGGTTAGATCAGTTTGATACATTTTCGATTTACACAATTTTCCCGGAGATTGTAAAACTCTGGAACCTGAACCAGCAGACACAGGCAGAAGCAAAAAAAAACTTCGGCCAAGTAGCCGGGAAATGACAACACCTCTATTCCTTCTCAGGTGCGCACAAGTTGGAATAAGTATCCAGGATTTAGACCTTCTGACAGTAGGTCTTGTCCTGGATATTTTTACGGAAAAAATTAATGACGACTATAAATGGCCGAAAATGGCAACTCAGGAGGATATGGATAAATTCTAAACGGAGGTGATAATTTTGTCCAAAGGCCGCGACATAAGGGGACTTACGATTGAAATTGGCGGCGATACCACAGGACTACAAAATTCACTTAAAAATGTAAATTCACAGATAAAGACCACACAGGCGCAACTGAAAGATATAAACAATCTGCTGAAACTGGATCCTACGAATACGGAACTGTTACAGCAGAAACAGAAAGCACTTGCTGACGAAATCGAAAGCACGAAAGAAAAGCTGGAAACCTTAAAGACTGCAGAGCAGCAGGCACAGCAGCAGTTCGCAGAGGGAAAGATCTCCCAGGAACAGTATGACGCTCTGAAAAGAGAAATTATTGCAACCGAGGAGAGCTTAAAGTCTCTGGAGAATGAAGCAAAGAATGCGCCTACTCAAATGCAGCAGTCACTTGATGGTCTGAATGCAAAAATAAATACTACACAGACGGAACTCAAAGAAATTGATAAGTTGCTGAAACTGGATCCTACGAATACGGAACTATTACAGCAGAAACAGAGAGCACTGTCTGATGAAATTGGAAACACAAAAGAAAAACTGGAACTTCTGAAAAACGAAGAAGGGGAAGTACAGCAGAAATTCCAGGAGGGAAAAGTATCCCAGGAACAGTATGACGCTCTGAAAAGGACAATTATAGAAACAGAACAGAGCCTGCAATCACTTGAGAATGAAGTTGGATCAGGATCTGCAAAACTGGCCGAGATTTCTGAAACATCCGGGAAAATAGGGGAGTCGCTGACATCTGCCGGAGAAAAAATGCTTCCGGTTACGGCGGCAGTGACAGGTCTTGGAACAGCAGCAGTAAAGACGGCGGCAGATTTTGACAGTTCCATGTCAAACGTGGCCGCAATATCCGGATCATCTGCGGAAGACATGGATAAGTTGCGAGAACGTGCAAGAGAGATGGGAGCACAGACAAAATTCTCTGCAAAAGAAGCCGGAGATGCCATGAGTTACATGGCAATGGCTGGTTGGAAAACAAATGATATGCTGACAAGCATTGAAGGCGTTATGAATTTAGCAGCGGCCTCTGGAGAAGACCTTGCAACTACGTCAGATATTGTAACAGACGCTATGACAGCGTTTGGACTGGCGGCAGATGAAACGACAAACGGAATAGCAAATGCGACACATTTTGCGGATGTACTTGCACAGGCATCATCCAGTGCAAATACAAATGTAAGCATGATGGGCGAAACATTTAAGTACGTTGCACCAGTCGCAGGCGCATTGGGGTATAACGTAGAAGATACAGCCGTAGCAATTGGACTTATGGCAAACAGCGGAATCAAAGCGTCGTCAGCCGGAACGCAGTTGAGATCATCTCTGACAAACATGATAAAACCGTCAAAAGATGTCGGAGACGCAATGGAAAAGTGGGGCTTTTACGCAACAGAAGCCGCAACCGCCGTAGATCAGGCGAAAGTTGATAAGCAAATGCTTAGAGTGCAGAAAGCATCTCTTGCTGCAGATAAAGCCCAGCAGTCTTACAACGACGCAGTATCAAAATACGGAGCCGAGTCAACAGAAGCCTCAAATGCTGCCGCAACGTTGGAAATAAAGCAGACGGAGCTTGCAAGTGCAAACGAAACCCTGACACAGTTGCAGGAAGGAACCACGCAAAACGTAAGACTGTACAACAAGGCTTTACAGAACGAAGATGGCAGCATGAAATCTCTCAAAGAAACCATGGATTTCTTGAGAGAAGCAATGGGAAATATGTCAGAAGCAGAACAGACCCAGGCCGCAACAGCTATTTTCGGGAAAGAAGCCATGTCCGGAATGTTGGCCATCATCAACGCATCAGATGCAGATTACGAAAAGCTAATCAAGAACATTGATAATTGCGACGGAGCCGCGGAGAATATGGCTGAAACCATGCAGGATAATCTTTCTGGACAGCTTACAACTTTGCAGAGTGCCTTGCAGGAGTTGGCAATAGCCTTCGGAGAAATCCTGATGCCATATATCAGAAAAGCGGCAGAGGTTATTCAAGGGTTTGTTGAAAAGCTCAATGGAATGAGCGAAGGACAGAAGAAAGTAGTTGCCACAATTGCACTGATAGTCGCCGCGATTGGTCCGTTACTGATAATGGTTGGAAAAGTTGCAACCGGAATATCTGCAATTACAGGACTGTTTTCTAAGATGAAAACTTTAACAACAATAACGAGTATTATTGGAAAGCTAAAAGGTGCTTTTACCGCACTGTTTGGAGTAATAGCCGCAAACCCGGTTATTGCTGTCATAGCCGCGATTGTGGCAGCTCTGGTATTGCTGTACACAAAATGCGAATGGTTCCGGGATGTAGTAAATGCAGTTGTACAAAAAATTGTGTCATTTTTTACAGAGACAATACCGCAGGCATGGAGCACACTGATGGACTTCCTTTCAGGAGTTCCGGAATGGTGGTCTGGAATCTGGCAGCAGGTATCAGACTTTTTCATGCAGATATGGAATGGAATTGTAAACTTTTTTACCGTAACAATACCGCAGGCATGGAACAGCGTTGTTACATTTTTTGCAGGTGTTCCGGCGTGGTGGTCCGGTATCTGGCAGCAGGTATCAGATTTCTTTACAAATATCTGGACGACAATGATGCAGAATCCGATTATATCTGGAATTGTGACAACGATCACAACGCTATGGCAGAATGCGGTTAATACACTGCAGAACATCTGGCAGGGACTTGTAACGATTGCACAGGGCGCATGGGAGTTGCTGAAAAATACAATTCTCGCACCGGTGATCTTGCTGATTGACCTGGTAACAGGAAATTTTGATAAGCTCAAAACAGACGCATCAAATATCTGGACAAATATCAAAGACGCAGCGCAAACAATATGGACCGGAATTAAGCAGGTTGTCTCCACTCTGGCAAAAGGACTTGTTACCGCAGTCACAACACTATTTACAGGGTTCCGGGACACAGTGTCAAAAATATGGGATTCTGCTTCTCAGGCAGCATCAAAAGCATGGACAGCAATAAAAGGATTCGTTGTCAACAATGCGAAAAAGCTGAAAGAAAGTGCAACAGAAGCAATCCAGAATTTGAAGGACAGAGCCTCAGAATACTGGGATAACATCAGAGAGAGAACGTCCGAAACGTGGCAGAACGTAAAGGAAACAGTTATACAATACGCCGGAAATATGAAAGACAGAGCTGTTGATACATTTAACAGCGTTGTATCTGGAATATCTGGAGCACTGTCAGGTGTATATTCCGCTGTTGTAAATGGATTTTCCAGCGCGATCAGTTATATTACGGGATTACCAGGGCAGGCGGTTCGCTGGGGACAGGATTTCGTGAATGGTATTGCAAACGGAATCAGGAGCTGCATAGGTAACGTAACGAATGCAGTATCGAACGTAGCAAACACAATAAGATCATGGTTGCATTTCTCAAGACCGGATGAGGGTCCGTTACATTACTATGAGGAATGGATGCCGGACTTTATGAAAGGCCTTGCGACAGGAATTGAAAAGAGCCAGGGACTTGTTGCTGACGCAATGAAAGATGTTCAGATGGATATGCAGTTAGATACAAGTTCAATGAAACCAGCTAATAATCTGAACAAAACAGATATTACCGGAATAACCGGAATGCTGGCACAGCTGATCCAGGTAATGAGCGCAGGACAGGAAATCTATTTTGATAACAGAGAATGGGCTGGAAAACTTGCACCTGCAATAAATACAGAGCTTGGAAGAATAGCAAAGGAGGCGGCGTATAGATGAATAATGTATTAACAATAAAAGCAACGATTACAATTGAAAATACAGGGAAAGTCATTGATACGCTGAAAGACTGGGGATGTGCGATTGGGAACAACAATTACATCAAAGAGCCGGACGTAGAAACATATTACATTGATGTTCCAGGTGCAGACGGATTTTTGGATGGATCGGAAGCAATTGCAGGAAGAACAATCTATAAATCAAGAGAAATTGATGTTTTGCTTGGAGGAAAGAAACCAAGGGAAGATTGGGACAGCTTTATCTCAAATATTCGAGGGCAGCTGCATGGAAAGAATGTGAGAGTAACGTTTTCGAATGATCCAGCGTATTTCTGGACCGGCAGAGCATATATTACGGACTTTGACCGTTCCAGAGAGGTGGGACAATTTCATTTAAGTATTCCAAAAGCAGATCCGTACAAATATTCCCTTGCGGATTCAACAGAGGACTGGCTCTGGGACCCGTTTGATTTTGAAACAGGTGTAATAGACCAGGGAGCCGGAATTACAATTTCCGGCTCTGGATCATACACAGTATGCGCCGGAGATATTGCAATAGTGCCGGTACTGAATGTGAAAAGCATAGGTTCAACCGGATTAAAGGTTACAGGATGCGGAGAAACATACACACTGACGCTTGGAAGAAACAGATTTCCGGATATTGTTGTATTTGGAACAGATGAAACCCTGGAATTTTCGGGATCCGGAACACTGGATATTGTTTACAGGAGGGGATCATTGTGATTTATAAAATTAAATTAGATGGAAAAGTCCTGTATTATCCAGGGGACCGGCAGGCAGCAGTTATCAATCCAGAACTGGATTTACAGACTGGATATGCGGGGGAACTTACTTTAAAGGTTCCACCGTTAAATCCACTATACGGAGAAATCCACAACAGAAAAAGTATGGTTTCTGTATACAGAGGAAATACAGAAATTTTTTACGGAGAAGTCCGCACACGCGAGAAAGACCGATTTAAGAACCAACCGGTGAAAGCAACCGGAGCATTGTCTTTCCTTGCTGACAGCATACTGCCACAGCAGGAATGGCGCGATATATCCCCACGAGATCTGTTAGACGCATGGTTACAACTTCACAATAATCAGGTGGAAGACAGAAAAAAGATATATACAGGAGTCGTAACGATCCACGACAGTAATGATTCTTTGTACAGAATTACAGACAGAGAGAACACACTGGAAGCAATCCGGGATAAATTAGTTGACCGCCTGGGAGGATACCTGCGGCTCAGGCACGAGAACGATAAACTGTATCTTGACTGGCTGACTATTCAGGAATACGGAAAATATTGTGAACAGCCTATACAATTCGGGGAAAACCTGATGGATTATTCGGAGACAATGACAGCAGATGATGTTATCACAGCTCTGATTCCGCTGGGGGCAGCAATCGAACAGGAAACAGACGAAAACGCATCCGAATTTGAACGACTTGAAAAAAATGTTGATATTACATCAGTAAATGATGGAAAAGACTACATATACAGTAAAGAAGCAGTTGAAAATTTTGGCTGGGTATGGAGAACAGAAAAATGGGACGACGTATCAGTTCCGGCAAACCTGTTAAAGAAAGCAACTGAATTTCTGACAAGTAACCAGTATGAAAGTCTTGTTATTTCGCTGACTGCCGTAGACCTGTCTTTATTCGGACAGGATTACGATTCGTTTGACATAGGGGACAGAGTGCTTTGCAATGCAATTCCATACGGAATGAAGAAAGTTCTTCCGGTTATGGAAATGAAAATACCATTGCAACAGCCAGATCAGGCGCAGCTGACACTTGGAGAAAACCTGCAGCAGTCTTTTACAGATCAGACATCCGGAACATTCACACAGATCAGACAAGAGGCAACAGACGCAGGCAGAGTTCAGACAGAATGGATGAAGTCTGCAATTGATAACCTTACGAAGCAAATGACGGGAGCGAAAGGTGGATATAAGCTCACCGAATTTGATGAAAACGGTCTCTGGCTCAGAGATCTGTACATGGACGCACCGGATAAAAACCAGGCGACAAATATACTGCAGATAAACAAAAATGGAATCGGAGGTTCGCACAATGGTTATGCCGGTCCGTATACCGTCGGCATGACTTTAGACGGAACCATTCTGGGGGAGAGAATCCTTGCCGGTTCGATTAAAACAGAAGCTCTGTCAACAGAATGCAAAAATTACATTGAAACAAAAATATCGGACGGGGATTCAGAAAACAAAAAAGCAATATTAAAAGAGGTCACAACGTCCATAGAAGCCATGGATGGGAAAATAACTCTTTCTGTATCAAGCCTGGAGCAGCAGTTGGAAAGGAAATCCGGAAACTGGTATGGAAATTATGAACCTACTTCCGGAAACAATCCGGCCTCAGCCTGGACAACTGATGAATTGAGACAGGAGCATGAAAGAGATCTCTTTTTCAATACCACAACTGGCTATGCTTATCAGTATCAGAAAAATGATAGTAATGAGTATGGATGGGTAAGGGTAAAAGATAAGGACATTGAAGCAGCTCAGAGCACAGCAGAATCTGCACTTTCAAAAATCGAGGTCCAGGAGGGACTTATAACCGCGGAGGTGTCCAGGGCAAAAGGGGAAGAGGAAAAGCTCAGATCAGCGATCACAATGACTGAGACAAGTATTCTTTCGACGGTATCGAAAACATATACAACGCAAGAGATGGCAAACAAGCTCTACGCAGATGCAGTCCAGGAGGGCCAGACAGCTGCAGATAATGCGGAAAAGAATGCAAAAGACGATACCGATACAAAACTGAAAAACTATTCCACAACAGTTGAAATGAATAGCGCGATCAGTCAGGCAGCAGACAGCATTACGCTGGAAGTGTCTAAAACATACGCCACAACTGGACAGCTAGAAGAAAAGTACATGGACGCGGTAAAAACCGGTCAGACGGCAGCAGACACCGCTGAAAGCAATGCCATGAAAGCCGGCCAGACTGCCGCAGATCAGGCAGAAAAGAACGCAAAAGCTGACACCGATACGAAGCTGTTGAAATATTCAACCACATTGGAGATGAACAGCGCAATCAAACAGGCAGCGGACAGCATTTCTCTGGAAGTATCAAAAACATATACAACAACCGTGGAAACAGAAGAAAAATACAATGCAGCGGTAAAAGCTGGCCAAGATGCTGCAAACACCGCTGAAAGCAATGCCACAAAAGCCGGCCAGACAGCTGCAGATAATGCGGAAAAGAATGCAAAAGCCGATACAGATGAAAAGCTGAAAAGTTATTCCACAACAGAACAAATGACGGCAGCTATTAAAATGGCGACAGATAATATTACTCTTGAAGTAACTACGGTACGCCAGGCAGTGTCGGAGAAAAACGGTAATTTCTACGGGAGTAAAATACCGACAACATCAAATGAACCAGCGTCCTCCTGGACAAGCGACGATTTAAAGTCGCTGCACATAGGAGATATTTACTATGATATCACAACCGGATATGCGTACAGATATACATATAAGGTTCCTGGATTAAAGATCACATTTTCATCAGACTCCAGAACGGAAAGCGTAAATTATGATTATGTAAAGATTTATTACAGTGATAACGGAACAATGAAACTTGCAGCGAAGCTGGGAGGAACTGACATTGCTGGTGCATCTGTTTTTGTTCCATCCTCAGAATTTTATGTGTACTGGCATACAGACGGTTCAAGCGATAGCTTCTACGGTTTCGCTATAGCGTCAGTTACCGGAACAACCGGAGAAACATCAGGAGCAACAATTGAGAGTTTGCCGAGTTACACTGCAACTGAACTGACAAAAGGGACATATCCAGAAAGTCCGAATCATGGAAGCTACGGAAACAATATAAATCTGCTATGGAAATGCTCCGGAACAACATCAGGAAGCAAAACGGCATCCTGGGAAAGAATCCAGGATCAGGATATTAGTGTTGCAAAAGCCCAGGCAGATGCAGCACAGACAACAGCAAACGCTGCAAAGAATACAGCTGACACCGCAAAAAGTACGGCCGAAACTGCAATATCCAGGATCACAGTTGCAGAAAACTCGATCACGTCAGAGGTTTCCCGTGCGAAAGGTGCGGAAAGTACTCTCAGCTCCCGAATCACGCAGACAGAGACGGAAATAGAGTCGAAAGTATCTGCTGGAGAAATTGTATCATCAATCAACCAGACTGCACAGTCGGTAAAGATTAATGCGTCGAAAATAGATTTCAACGGAATTGTAACGGCGAACAGTTATTTTAAAATTTTGACAGATGGTTCAATGGAATGCATTAGCGGCAAAATAGGCGGATTTTGGATTGATTCAACTAGCCTGTATGCATATGCAACAGGAAACTACAAAATGGAAATAAATTCGTCTGAAAAGAAAATGAGAATATCAGACGGTTCAGTTTATTATGTTTCGCACAAAGGAACAAATAGAAATACAGTAGTAATTGGAGGTGCTACTACAACAGCACTGTTTGGCGATATTGATTGCGGTGATGGTGCTTTTGACAGCATCAAGACGCAATCGATAACAGCCACAACAGCATCAAGCTTCAACGCTATTTCATCATCATCAACTATAACTGCAAGAGGAAAGATAAAGTCGAGCTCACATATCGAAGCGTCAGGACATTTCTATAACATTGGATCCGGAAATGATCTTTCAGACTTGAGTGTCAGAGGAACTAAGAAAAGAATATTTGACACAAAAGACTATGGAATGCAGGCGTTTTATTGTTATGAGATGGCATCACCTATTTTTGGAGATATAGGAAAAGCAACGATATCTGACGACGGGACTTGTCTGATTGATCTTGATGATATTTTCCAGGAATCCATAAATGCAGAAATCACATATTATGTATTTCTGCAGAAAGAAAGTGATGGGGACTGTTGGGTGGAAGAAAAAGCGCCAACACATTTTGTGGTAAAAGGAACGCCGGGGCTAGAATTTAGCTTCGAGATAAAAGCAATGCAGACAAATTACGAACACATGAGATTCGCAGATGCAAGCGAAACAGCATACGACAGAGCAGTTGAAGAACTTGATTTTGACTATACAGCGGAAGAAATAGAAATATCCGAGCCAGATTATGAAACCGAATTGGGAAATGACAGAGTAACCATTATTAATCAGATGGAGGCAGCAGCATGAAAAAAGTACTGACGAGTTTTATGAATTTATCAACCGGAGAGGGAAGCAGAATCGCATTTACTTATTCCGAAGTTGATGAAAAAACAGGAAACATTATTAGCCAGAATAACAAAGGAAACTTTCTGGTGATGAACACAGAGGTACAGGGACACTTGGATGCAATTAAAGAATATATTGCAACAGCACATTTGAAATAGGGAGGGACAAGAAATGAGCGAAGCTAAAGAAACAGAAAGAAACATGAAAGAAGATACACCAGAAGAGAAAAAGGTGTCCGAATCGGACACCCAAGAAGTACTACCTCTTGGAGCAATCCTGGATAAGAAAACAGAAGAACTTCGGAGCGTGATATTTAAAGAAATGGTGCAGGGTGGAATCCCTGCCTCATTAATGGATTATATGCTCACATCTATTCTTGCAGAGGTAAGAGATCTTAAAGCAAAGGAATACTCAAAACGCATTATCGGTAAGGAGGAGTAAACGTGGCTGATGTAAAGAAATATACGGATCAGATCGCAAAGGCCCAGAAAGGCAGAGACGTCCGTAATTCAATCGTCAATGCAATCAATGCGGTATCAGACGAAAACAACGAATACAACCAGGTAAAATCGGATATTCTTGCGGCACAGTCTGATATTGCGGAGAAAGTGGCAAAGAACGAACAGACAGAGCAGACATTTGCAGCAGATGTAAAAAAGGCGGAAGAATTAAAACAGGGACTTGATACAGACATCACCCAGGGAAACACTCTCAAGAGTCAGCTGGATACTGCAGTTAAAACGGCAGACACCAGTAAAAAGAACCTGGACGCGTCAAACACAACTGCCGGACAGACCAAAACTGCTTTAGATGGATCAGTCAGCACCGCGCAGACTTTAAAGCAGGGCCTTGACTCAGATATTACTCAGGGGACAACACTGAAAACTGATTTAGAATCTGACATCACCCAGGGAACGGCGCTCAAGAGCCAGCTGGATGCTGCAGTTGAAACGGCAGACACAAGTAAGAAGAACTTAGATGCTTCCAACACGGCAGCAGGCAAAACCAAAACTGCCCTTGATGTATCTAACACAACAGCGACTAAGACCAAAGCAGACCTGGACGCATCTAACGCAACAGCATCAGAAGCTAAAACCGGATTAGACGCAACAAATAAGACCGCTGCCGATTTGGTTGCATCTCTGGGAGATAAGATCACGGAGGGTACTCAGGTGAAGACTGACATCCAGACCACAGGTGAAACAGCAATGAGCAACCTGCAGGCAGAAGCCACAAAGCAGCAGGAGTACATAAAGACAAGCATCGATGATACCCTGTCAATTTCTGGAAAGGCTGCGGATGCAGCAGCTGTAGGAAAGAAGACCACGGAGCTGTCAACAGACTTAAATCTCCTGAAAGAATACGTCAAAGGCATGAACTTGCCTGAAACATGGGAACAGGTCATACTTGCAATCAAATCAAAGCTGCATAGAGAAATGTATGCAGTAGGAGACAAGTTCAGTAACATCTGGAAAGACACAAACAATTCCAATAAGGAATATGACAATCCACTCAGAATCAATCATTTCGAGGACGGATTAGAACTGGAGGACGGAACCACTGTCAATGGAATGTGGCTCCAGACAGTATATGCTCATTTAAAAGGTGTGCAGTTCTCACATCAGCAGGCATTCTACGTTTCTGATGAAGGCATGACAGCAGGCACCTACTGCATTGGATTCGACTATACATGGGGAGATAAAGGATATGTAACTAAAGGAGATTACTGGAACTTTACATTAACCAAGGACATACCGGCAGGAGGAAAACTTGCAGGATTCTACGGAGCACCAGATCAGCCACAGACGAACTGGAGAGTATATGTATATTCCACAGACGGCAAGACAGTCCTTGAAACAGTTTCCACTGTAAACAAAGGACAGGAAGGAACCCTGCTGGGAGTCATGACCGCATACGGCGACGAAAATCTGAACGGGATTCAGCAGATGGCGTATGGTGCTAACCGGTATGCCACAAGTGCAATAAGACAGTACCTGAACAGCGATAAGCCAAAAGGCGAATGGTGGACAGCACAGACCAAGTGGGACATTGCACCAGATCAGCTCAGCCAGATTGACGGCTATCTCTGCGGTATGGATCCAGAACTGCTGGCAGTGCTCAAACCAGTAAAAGTTGTAACGTACTGCAATACAGTTACAGCAACCGGGCAGAAACAGGTCAAGGATATCACATACGACAAAGTCACCCTGATATCTCTGGAACAGATGTACATAGAACCACAGGCTGCAGGAGAAGGGGAAGCCCATGAATACTACAAAGAACTCAACGGAACGGCTAAAAAATTTCAGTGGTGGCAGACATACGAGATTTTGAAAACATTCGCTGTTGAAAATCCAACAAGCCCTCAGTATGTCCGTCTGCGTTCGGCGTGTCGCAACGGCGCGTGCTACACCTGGAGTGTGTACTCCAGCGGCTACGTCAACGGCAACGGCGCCAGCATCGCGTATCGGCCAGCCCCGCTTATGTTCATCGGCGCAGCCCCATCAGATGCCATCTCCGCACCCACGGATGCGGAGAACACTCAGGAGGATAAAACTCAGGAGGCAGTAGCATAATGGCGGTAAATGTAGGACAGAGAAACGTCCCGGATACGCCACAGAATCAGCAATTGCAGGCGTGCACTAAAGCTAAGGAATTGGCATTGCATACGCTTGCGATATGCAAGAATAAGAATGTTTTCACGGAAGATTATAAAAATATCCTGACAGACGATATTGTTGAGACTGCCAAAGATGTTTTTGTATATGCATTTTCAGCAAATGACATCCGGGTTGCAGGTTCAAAGACCAGGTGGACAGAGAGATGCAGATATCAGGAGAATGCAATTGCAAAATGCAAAAAGCTGAAACCGCTGATAAGCCTTGCAAAGTCTGCATTCCATCTCAGAGAAAAGAAGGTAGATTACTGGATCGGAATGTTATTCGAAACAAAGACGCTGCTGGAAAAGTGGCATCAGACAGATGTGAAAAGATACGGTAACTGTTAACGAAGTTCGGGACTAGGCTATACCTCAGAATGTCCGTCTGCGTTCGGCGAATCGCAACAACGCGTACAACACCTGGAATGTGAACTCCAGCGGCAACGTCAACAACAACAACGCCAGCAACGCGAATCGGCCAGCCCCGATTGTTCAAGCAAAAGAACAATAAAGTCTGCGCATAACGTAGATTGTTTGAAGAAATGAACAAGGAGCCGAAATCCCTGGCTTTATGCCTAAACAACACTGTTCGTGATGTGTGTGACTTCGAGATGGAGCCTGTCAGCACTATTACACGGCAGAACAAAAATAAATGACATCAAGAGAATACATAATAGCACACGATCAACTATATGACTCCATGACGAAATGCAGATGTTCAGTCATGTGGAAACCGTCCGTTATGTCATTCGCACTGAATGATATTGAGAATATAAACCGGATGGAAATACAACTGAATAATGGGACCTGGAAAAATGGAAATCCAAGACCTATCAAGATCACATATCCGAAGAAAAGAGACGGATTGAGTATTTCATTCAGAGACCGAGTATATCAGCGTAGTATTAATGACAATGTACTTTATCCGGAAATGACAAGACATTTCATCTATGACAATTGGGCTTGTCAGACAGGAAAAGGACCTGATAAAGCCAGAGACCGGGTAAAGAAAATGCTCAGGAAATACTATATAAATCACGGAACCTCTGAGGGATGGATATTACAGACAGATGTAAAAGGTTATTATCCGAATATGAGCCATGCAGCTGTAAAGAATAATTTCAAAGAATATCTCCCAAAAGATGTACATGAAATGATATGTGATGTCCTGGATACGCAATACAAAGGCGAGACCGGATACAATCCGGGATCACAAATGGTTCAGATCGCAGGGATTTCCCTGCTGGATAAAACAGATCATTACATAAAAGAAGTCCTGTACCAGAAATATTACCTGAGATACATGGACGATTCCATGATGATCGCACAGACGAAAGAAGAACTGGAGTCAGTTCTTGAAAATCTGGAAAGAAAGATGAAAGAAGTAGGATGTATCCTGAATAAGAAGAAAACCAAAATAGTCCCTCTTTCAAAAGGGTTCACATTTCTGGGATTCAAGTACAGGCTGACAGAAACAGGGAAAGTTGTAATGTTGTTGACACCTGAGAATATAAAACATGAGCGCAGGAAGCTGCGCAAAATGGTAGCGAAAACAAAGCGTGGAGGAATGGAACGGTCAAAAGTTGACGAATGTTACAGATCATGGAAAAACCATGCGTCAAAAGGCAATTCGTACATGCTGTTACGGCGTATGGATAAATATTACAAAGAACTATGGAAAGGAGCGAATAAAAATGTTCTTCATAAAAAGGATCCTGTCTATCAGACAGGAAAAGGAAATGGAAATCCTCAAGGCAAAAGTGGAAAAACAGCGTGAAACAATTGAGAATCAGAAGGTAACAATCCAGTATCTGGCAGCAATGACAGATGTTTATATTCCGGAAGAGGAGGAAGAGGAAGATGTACAGAATTTTATTGAAAATGAAGAAAATGTATAACCACGAAAACTGGCTGAAAATGGTAGAACAGGCAAAGGAACGTGGAAAACTTACAGATAAAGAATACCAGGAACTCATTTCTTTACCAGAGGAGAATAAATGACAAAATTACAGATCATAAGCAAACTCTGGTCCATCATCTTTGACCTGGTCCTGCTTGCAAACGGCCAGAGCAATAAAACTCTGCAGGAGATTGAAAAGGACATTGATCTAGTAGAATTTAATTGCCGTAAATATGCAGATGTTGACGATGATGAACTGCCAGAGAATATAAGAGCAGAGCCGCTGAAAGACATATTACCGTTTTAAAATTGCGCCGGCGCAAACCGGAGAAAGAGTGAAATAGTGAAAGAAATACTCGTACAGACATATACTATTGTATTACCGGTTCTTTTAGGGTATATAGTCTGGCTCTTGAAAAATCAGAAGAAAGATCGGGATGCAAATAGTAAGGGGACTATGCTCCTGCTCCGCGTGCAGATGATAGAGTATCATGCAAAGTACACAAAGTTCGGAAACATTCCATCGTATGCGTACCAGAACTTCTGCGAAATGTACGACGCCTATCATGCGCTGGGCGGGAATGGTATGGTGACCAAAATGAAGCAGGAAATTGATGAATTACATATCAAACAAAAAGGAGAATGACTATGGAACAGATCATTAACTATGTAAAACCGGAACTCATCGTAGTAGCAATTGCCTTATATTTCGTAGGAATGGCGCTCAAACAGGCACAGGCAGTAAAAGATAAGTATATCCCGCTTATCCTTGGCGGAATCAGCATTGTGATCTGCGCAATGTATGTATTTGCTACAAGCGCATGCAGCACGCCCCAGGATATCGTGATGGCAATCTTTACAGCCATTGTGCAGGGAATCTTGGTAGCTGGTCTTTCTACATATGTAAATCAGCTCATCAAGCAGACAAATAAAGAAGAATGATACAAGGAGACGATTTGCCGTCTCCTTTTTAAACGGAGGAAAAACAAATGTTAAGAATCATGGGACAGCCAAAAGCTACAGTAGAACAACTCCAAACTTATATAAAGAAGGTAAATCCAAAAGCGACCGATTCGGTCACAAAATTAGCAGCAATCTATATTGTGGAAGGAGAAATGGAGGGTGTCCGTGGAGATATTGCTTTTGCTCAGTCTTGTTTAGAAACAGGAAATTTCACTTTTTCTGGATCAGCAGTAACATTTGAACAGAATAACTTTTGCGGCCTGGGAGTTACGAAAAACGGTATGAAGGGCAATAGCTTCGACACGCCGGTTAAAGGCATTCGCGCTCAGATTCAACACTTAAAAGCATATGCCAGCAATGAGAGATTACTGCAGACTTGCGTGGATCCACGTTTCTTATATGTAACAAGAGGTGCGGCGGAATATGTCGAATGGCTTGGAATTCAAGAGAATCCAACGCACCAAGGCTGGGCTGCCGGAAAGAATTATGGACAGGAAATCATACGGATTTTAAACGCAATTCTTGAAACAGATAATATGGAGGAGACAAAAATGAAGATTAACATATCATTGATCAGTAACAATAACAGTTATGCCGGACAGACGCCTAAGTATATTGTTATTCACAATACAGACAACTATGCTGCAGGAGCAAACGCACATGCTCACGCGAAAGCACAGCATGACGGAAACTTTTCCGGCTATTCCGCGCATGTCTATGTAGACGACCAGGACGCTTACCAGGCACTTCCATACGATCGCGGAGCATGGCATGTTGGAGTGAACTACGGTGGCCGACTGTTCGGAACATGCAATAACCACAACAGCATTGGCATCGAGATGTGTGTCAATTCCGGATACAATTATGAAAAAGCCTTCCAGAACACTGTTCGGGTATGCAAGTTTATTATGAAGTTGTACGGAATCGATGCAGATCATGTAGTTCAGCACTATGATGTATGCGCAAAGAACTGCCCGTCCGCAATCCGTGCGAAGGGAGATTGGAACAGATTCAAACGGCTGATCGGAAGCTCTGAGACAGTGACCGTCGAAAAATATTACAGAACACGAAAGACCTGGGAAGACAGCAAGAGTCAGATCGGGGCATATAAGAGCCTTGAGAACGCCAAAAAAGAATGGAAGCAGGGCTACACAATCTATGATTGGAACGGAAAAGCGGTATATCCAAAATCAACGAAAAAGAAGACTGCAGATTTTACAGAAACTATTAGTACACAGCTTCCGGTCATTCAGAGTGGATGCACCGGTACGGCGGTACTCATGCTGCAAGCGGTCCTGGGCGTAACAGCAGACGGAAGTTTTGGAAATGAGACAGAAACAGCTCTGAAAGCATTCCAGGATAATACCAAAATTACTGCAGACGGAATCTGCGGAAAGGACACATGGATAAATATTTTTACGCATGCACAGGTAAATACTTATAAATAAACAAATTAGTAGTAGTAACTGATAGCAACCTACAGATAACCCAGATAGAGAAGACGATCGGCTGCAGTCGTTTTCTCTATAACCGGATGCTTGCGGATAAGATCCGTCATTATCAGGAAGAAAAAAAGATGCTGAAAAATACGCCGGCCGGATATAAAAAAGAATATCCATGGCTGAAAGAGGTAGATTCTCTTGCGCTGGCGAATGTACAGTTAAATCTGGAAGGGGCTTTCCGGAAATTTTTCCGGGAACCGGGAGTGGGATTTCCGCATTATAAATCAAAAAAACATTCGCGGAAATCCTATACAACGAATATGGTAAATGGGAATATCTGTCTGCAGGACAGGTTCCTGAAACTGCCAAAGATGCAGCCGGTAAAAATAAAACTCCACCGTATGATCCCGGAGGGATGGAAGCTGAAATCAGTGACTGTGAGCAGGGAACCGTCCGGAAAATATTTTGCCAGCCTGCTGTTCGACTGTGAAAACCAAACAGCGGAGAAAAGACAGGCGGAAAAATTCCTGGGGATGGATTTTGCCATGCATGGGATGTGTGTATTTTCTACCGGTGAAAGAGCCGGATATCCCATGTTTTACCGGAATGCAGAGAAAAAACTTGCCCGGGAACAGAGAAAACTTTCCAGATGTGAAAAGGGCAGCCGTAACTATCAGAAACAGAAGAAAAAGGTTGCTTTATATCATGAAAAGATAAAGAACCAGAGGAAGGATTTCCAGCATAAGCTCAGCCACAGCCTTGCAGAAGACTATGACGCAGTATGTGTGGAGGATCTGAACCTGAAGGGGATAGCCGGAGGCCTGCATTTCGGAAAAGGGATACAGGATAACGGATACGGTCAGTTCCTTTCCATGCTTGGATATAAGCTGGAAGAACGTGGAAAATATCTGATAAAAGTAGACAGATATTTTGCATCCAGTAAGATATGCAGCGTATGCGGACATAAGAAGAAAGAGCTGGCATTATCAGAACGGATATACCTATGCGAATGTGGAAACCGGATGGACCGGGATGTGAATGCGGCGGTCAATATTCTGAAAGAAGGAAAAAGAATATATAAAAAATGTGCATAATAGCACAGAAAAGATCCGTAACCGGATAAAAAAAGAACCGCGGGACACGCGGGGATAGCCTGTTTTAGCTTTGCCCTGAAGGGC
>ERZ832973.557-NODE-557-length-43009-cov-16.755715_pt1 | contig 43009 bp, 32 predicted proteins | sample MGYA00519950_ERZ832973 | MGnify/ENA primary metagenome ERZ832973 (study PRJEB31850, sample SAMEA3708734) | human gut metagenome | biome: human gut; feature: human-associated habitat; material: faeces | place: China | collected 2014 ... | reverse complement strand
TCGGAGCAAATAAAAATGCCAGTCAGGCATTTTCTATGCCGCGACTATCTTCACAGTCTATCCTATATACAAGTTCTGTTTTTCGTCTGTTTCGCCTTACAAATCAGGATTCATTCTCTTTAATTCTGGAAGGACAGTAGCGAGCATGACGATAAAGCACAGGCTTCCGCCAAGTACATTGGATACTGGTTCTGCTATGAAAACACCGTTACATCCCATATGACAAGCATACGGAAGTAAATATGTCAATGGTACAACAATAATGACTTTACGCAGTAAGGAGAAAAAAATTGCCTGCTTTTTCTTATTGAGAGATTTAAACATTGTCTGTCCGGTATATTGAAAAATCATAAAAATAAAGGCTGCAAAGTAAAGCTTCATTGCAGGAATTGTATCAATCATAAGACTTTTATCCGAGCTAAAGATTCCAATTAAGAATTTTGGAGCAAGAAGAATGATTCCCCAGGCAATAAGACTGTAAATTAAAGCAAGAACAGACATAGTGATCCATGCCTTGATTACTTTTTTTGGTCGTTTTGCTCCATAATTATAGCTGATAATCGGAGAAGATCCTTCAGAAATAGACCATATTGGGGTTTCTATCATTTGTCGTACACTAGATATGATTGTCATAACTGATACATAAACATCTCCTCCTGTTGCTGCAAGAACATTATTGCAGCAAATCGTCACAAGGCTGTTTGTAAGCTGCATAACAAATCCTGCTGTTCCAAGACTGACGATATTTTTTGCATCTTTCCCGCAATTCTTAATTTCTTCTTTATGTAGTAATCGAATTTTGTATTCTGCTTTTTTTGAAAGAAAATAGAATACAAATCCAGCAGATAAGCATTGCGATAATACGGTTGCTATAGCAGCCCCACGTATACCAAGATGAAATATAAAGATAAAAAGAGGATCAAGTACAATGTTGGCTATGGCTCCGATAATAACAGAAATCATACCTGTTGTTGCATATCCTTGTGCATTAATAAAAGGATTCATTCCGGTTGCGATCATTGACGGAAAAGTTCCGATCAGATAAATCATAATATAAGGATAGGCATAGATGAGTGCATTGTCAGATGCGCCAAATATTGTAAGAATCGGCTTGGCAAATAAAAAACCGACACACATCAGTAAAACCGAGCATATCGTGAGCATAAAAAAGGAGGTATTCATGATCATACCTGCTCTTTTTGTATCGTTACGTCCTCTTTCAATTGCAAAGATAGGAGCACCGCCGCTACCAAACAAGTTGCTAAAAGCCGTAATAATCACGATAATTGGAAAACACAGACCAACCGCTCCAAGTGCAGTTGTTCCGATATCAGGTATTCTTGCAATATAGATTCGGTCTACAATATTATAAAGAAGACTTAAAATTTGTGCAATCAACATCGGTATGGCTGCTTGAAAGATGTTGGTAGTAATTTTTCCGTTGTTAAAATCAATTCTTTTCATAAATAAAATCACTTCCTGTTATGTTTACATTCTTTTTACTTAAGCGATTATAACACGAAGTTAGCCATATGAAAAATAATAAATTATTTTTTAAATCGACTTAGTTCGAGTTGTAAATTATACTTTTCTTCTTTTATTATATCAAGTGTATTTCGAAGTTCTTCTGTTTTAGAAATCATTTCCCTTTCTTTTTCGATAACGGCACGTTCCTTTATAAGCTCGGCATCTTTTACCTGTTCTGCAAGCTGAATACGTAAAGTATTTAATTCCTTTTCCTGAGTGGTAAGAAGGGAATCTTTTTCGGAAAGCTCCTTTTGTGTTTTTTCCTTTATATGGAGTTTTTCCTGATTTAGCTTTTCGATAGTAGAAGAATCATTCTCTTTTTCTTTTTTTAACTGCTCTATCTCTTTAATATGTAGAAGTTCATTTTTTTCGTAGTCTTTTATTTTAAATTGTAGATTTGAAACTTCCTGATTTAAAGAAATCACTTTTTGTTCTAAAGAATTATAATTTTCAGCTTTTTGTTCTGCTGCACGTAACTTTTCCATCAGCATGATATTTGTTTTATCTTTTTCTTTTGCAAGATTCACAGCAGAGGCCGTTTGTTCTTCGGCAGCTTTTCTTGCAGATTCTGCGGTTTCCTGCAATTCTTTTAGATCATTGTATTTTCGTAGAGCTTCTTCCTTCTCTGTAATGAGTTTCCCCAGTTGAATCTTATAGTTTTTTTCTAATTCTTCGTTTCTTTCCCGAAGTTCTGCCATACGGCGTTCATATTCTGTCCGGATTTCTTCTTTTCCGGAGAGGGCGGCAGTGAATAGATTACGAATATTCGTAATGGAAGCATCTAGTGCCTCTGTATCTACGCCGCTTCTTTTTAATTGATCTTCCTGCAAATGGGTGGATACAAGATCAAAAAGACGATTCAGTGTAACTCCTTTTTTTTCTCCAGGTTCTTGTAATTCCTCTATAAGCTTATTGCCGCGGGCGATAACATTTTCATCGGCTGCAATTGCAAAATTTGCCATAATAAATTCCTCCAATTTTCTTAAAATTCTTCTTCTAAAATCCGTTCTCTTTTTCTTCTGGCAAGTGTAGCGGTACTGATCCCGGTCATGCTCTCAACTTGTTTATAACTATATCCTTCTTCTAAAAGGGAAAGGGCATGATCTATCTTTATCTTGCTGATTCGAGGTCTTCCTTCTTTAAAATCTTCTTTTTGTCTGGCAATCGCCTTTCCTTCCTGGGTTCGTTCAACGATCATATCACGTTCAAACTCAGCAAAGGCAAGCATAATTGTTCGAATCAGCTTGCCGGTAGGTGTATTATCCATAATACCCATATTTAAAATATGTACGGTGACTCCTTTATCAAGCATCGTATCTATCAATGCGATTCCCTGCGTGGCACTTCTTGCAATTCTGTCTAACTTAGTTACCACAACTTTATCGCCATCTTGTATCACTTTTAGCAACTTGTCCAGTTGTGGTCTGTGTTTCTTTGTCCCTGTAAATGCATCTGCATATATCTCTTCTGCACCCGCTTCTCTTACTGCCGCCTCTTGTGCCTCTATACTGTTTCCGTCCTTCGCCTGTCCCTTTGTTGATACCCGGCAGTATCCGTAAACCATTGATAATCCTCCAATTTTGATAATAAGTTTTGATAAAGCTCACAGCTCTATTTTTCGTTGTTTTTGAGACGCTATCAATACTGTTAAGTTTTGATAAGGGTATATTCCCCCTAAAAGCTTTAAAATGCCTCAAAAACCTTTTCTACAGCATACAACATCTCAAAAAAAACTTCAAGATGCATTTTTATCAATTAATATTAATTAATATATTACAATTAATAACATATATCTTCTGAAAAATGTTAGATAAATACTGTGAAATAAATAATTTACATATGGTGTGCCGTTTTTTCTTAAAAATCAATTTATAAATAGTAAAACAAAATGCGAAATAGCATGGTTTCTGGTTATTTATAGATTGTACTTATAATTTCATTAGTTTTTTTGCCTGATTTTGGGGAGATTTTCGTGGAATAATAGAAACAAAGAACTAAATTTTAGAAAATAAACGGTTAATACCATTGTGTAGATTAAAAATATAAGAATGTTGGCGGCTATATCGCATATGATATAACAAAAAATGCACATAGTCGAATCAGTTTTTGTGCAAAGAAAAATAAAGAGATAACTTTCTCTTGCAATAACAATAGAAGATTCGCTATGTGCATTTATTATTTTTTGTATTTTTTCAAAAATATTCCGGTATGCTTGAAATTAGTTTTTTGTAAGTTTTCGTGCTTCTCGTTTTTTCTCAAGGTTTGATACAACAACGCAGCAAGAAGCATCTCCGGTAATATTAACCGTTGTACGTCCCATATCAAAGATACGGTCAACTCCGGCAACTAAAGCAATTCCGTCAACAGGAAGTCCGACCGAAGTAAGTACCATCGCAAGCATAACCATTCCTGCTCCAGGAACACCAGCCGTACCGATAGAAGCTAAAGTAGCAGTAAAGATGATCGTAAGCATTTGTGGAAGGGTAAGGTGGATTCCATAGCAAGAAGCAATGAAGATTGCACATACCCCCTGATAGATTGCAGTACCATCCATGTTAATTGTTGCACCCAGTGGGAGAATAAAAGACGAAATCTCTTTAGAAACCCCCAGTTTTTCTGTACATTCTATATTAATAGGAAGTGTTCCGACAGAAGATGCACTTGAGAATGCAAACATGATAGCCGGAAGCATTTCTTTAAAGAATGTCACAGGACTGATTCCACCGAGTGCTTTTACAGCAAGAGAGTAAACAATAACGGCATGAATAACATAACATACATAAGCTGCTAAAAGTACCATGGCAAGAGAACCGATAATCGTTGCTCCATTCGCAGCAACTACTGGACAAAGCAGACAGAACACACCGACTGGAGATAATTTCAAAATCATTTCCATACATTTCATAAATATATCATTTAAATCATTACAAGCCGTAATGATCCGGTCATTCTTTTCGTCCCCAACAAGAATAATAGCAAAACCGATCAATATTGCCATAACAATAACCTGAAGCATATTTGCCTCGGCCATTGGAGAAATAAAATTGGAAGGAAAAATATTTACGATCGTATCCATTAAAGATGTTTTCTCTCCGATTTCATAAGATAGATCAGTGGTGGCAATTACAGGAAATAATTTTTTAAATAAGTTACCACCGATCAAACCAAATGTAATCGCAAAAGCAGTAGTACACATATAGTAAACAACTGTTTTCAAACCGATCGCCCCAACTTTTTTTATATCGCGCATCGAGATGATTCCACACATGATGGAAAACAGCACGATAGGAACAACAATAAATTTAAGCAGATTTAAGAAGATTGTTCCAAATGGCTTGATATACGTTTCGGCAAACTGCGCATGTCTTTGCATAAGAAGTCCGGCAGCAATCGCCAGAACCAATGCAATAAATATCTGCATTGCCAGTGACATTTTCTTTTTTTCTTTCATAATACCTATCTCACTTTCCTTTTCTTTGGACATAAATTATGGCATTGCTTAATACAATGCCATAATCCGTAAGATTCATTCTATCATATTTCATAACTGAAATCAATTCTTATCATGAATCGTTATATTTTATTTTTCATCTAAGTTGAAAAGGTTTTATCTTTTAAACTTCTCCCAAAGTTTCTTTTTGGAACTGTAGTAGAGTAGGGAAATATAAACAGAAGTGAAAGAACCTTTGGGAGAAAGAAATTCAGGATAACTTTTCCTGAAAATGTTGAATAACCTGATCTGTACAGAAGGTATCCTGTAAAAAATCTGGTTAGGAACATACCAAATGATTTAAAATGTTATAAACACTTACTTGTTGAAGTATAACAGGATTTTTCATATAAGTCAATGAAAATGCAATTATTTCTATGTTTATATTTCTATACATTTAATTATTGCAAATATTTTCGTTTTTTTGATTTCTATTGATTGACACTATTCTATTGGTATTTTATAATAATGATAAATGTGGGGGAAACGTATGAAGAATGATAAAATAATCAAAATAATTCGAGTAGCAAAAAAATATTATGAATCGCATATGGATCAGAAGATCATTGCACAGGAAGAGGGAATTTCGGTATCTACCGTCAGTAGAATGTTAAAAAAAGCAGAAGAGATGGGATATATTAAGATCACTGTAGAATATCCGGTATTATCGAACGAAGAAGTATCCGATTCTTTAAAGAAACGATATGGATTAAAAAAAGTATTTCTTGTTCCTAAACTGTCAGGCACGCCAATTGCTGTACAGGAAGATGTATGCAGGGCAGCAGCAAAGGACTTATCTTCTTATTTAAAAGATGGAAGCATTATCGGAACTGCCTGGGGGCGTACAATGAAGAGTTTTGCAAATTATATTTCAGATCTTGGTGTGAAGAATGTAAAAGTAGTTCAGCTTAATGGAAAGACAAATCTGACGTCTGTTCCTGTTGGAGCAGATGATCTGTCACAGGCGATTGCCCGGGCAGGATGTGGAGAAGCTTATGTAATTCCTGCGCCTGTTGCAGTAGATTCCGCAGAAATTGCTGATATGTTAAAACAAGAAAGAAATATTTCCGCTGCACTTACTTTAGGACGTGACTGCCAGATTGCCCTTTTTGGTATAGGAAATTTAAGTCGGAATACTATTTTATATCATTCTGGTTCTTTAAAAGAAGAAGATTTTGTTGAATTAGAAAAAAAAGGAGCTGTAGGAGATGTATGCACTTGTTTTTTTAATGCATCCGGAGAAGCAGTAAGTAGTTCCTTTTCAAGGAGACGTATCAGTCTTACTTTAGAAGAATTAAAGAAAATCCCCTGTAAGATAGGTGTTGCTTCCGGACTTGAAAAAAAAGAAGCACTGCATGGTGCATTACTTGGTGGATATATCGATATCCTCTATGCTGACGAAGAATTAGGAAAAGAGATACTGAATTACTAAAATCATTTAAAAAATGGTCTTCTGACAGTGGCTGAATTATATTGAAACCTTATCCAGCCACTGTCAGACTTAAAAGAGAAAAGCTTATCTTACTAATTTACTGATGATACGTGCTTAAAAATTCAGCCATACCTGTCGTTGCTTTTTTTAATACTTCGATTCGTGGCAGATATACAACACGAAAATGGTCTGGCTGTTTCCAGTTGAATCCACCACCATGAATAAGTAATACCTTTTTTTCTCGTAACAGATCTAGTACGAATTGCTCATCGTTCACAATATTGAACTTTTTCGTATCAATCTTTGGGAAGATGTAAAAAGCTGCTTTCGGTTTTACTGCGCTGATTCCCGGAATATCTGTAAGAGCCTTGTAAATGAATTCTCTTTGTTCATAAACTCTTCCGCCAGGCATAATATAGTCTTCTACGCTCTGATGTCCGCCGAGTGCTGTCTGTATGATGGACTGGCCTGGAACATTAGAACAAAGACGCATATTAGAGAGCATATTTAAACCTTCGATATAGTCTTTGGCCATAGCTTTATTTCCACTTAAGATCATCCAGCCAACACGAAAGCCTGCAATCATATGGGATTTAGATAATCCACTAAATGTTACACAGAATAAATCCGGTGCGAGAGAAGCAATGGAAATATGTTTTTCGCCATCCATAACAAGACGGTCATAAATCTCATCAGAAAAGATAATTAACTGATGTTCTCTTGCTACCTGCACAATCTGTTCTAACACTTCTTTTGGATAGAGTGCACCTGTGGGATTATTAGGATTGATAATAACGATTGCCTTTGTGTGGTCGTTAATTTTTTTGCGGATATCATTAATATCCGGATACCATTCTGACTCCTCATCACAAATGTAATGAACAGCTTTTCCACCTGCTAACGTAGCACAGGCAGTCCAGAGTGGATAATCCGGAGAAGGAATTAAGATTTCATCTCCTGTATCAAGGAGTGCTGACATACAAAGATTAATCAATTCACTGACACCATTTCCAGTGTAGATATCATTGATATTCACATTTGGAATATGTTTTAACTGTGCATACTGCATAATCGCTTTTCTTGCTGAAAACAATCCCATTGCATTTGAATATCCTTCACAGTCTGTTAACTGCTGGCGCATATCATAAATTACTTCATCAGGAGTACGGAAACCGAACGGTGCCGGATTACCAATATTTAATTTTAAAACATGTGTCCCAGCCTCTTCCATACGAGCAGCTTCATCAACAACTGGTCCTCTTACATCATATAAAACATTATCTAATTTGGATGATTTCTTAAATTCACGCATTGTTCTTTCCTCTTTATTACTAATGTCCCTGCTGATAATTTCTGCAGAGGTTGTTTGTATAGTATTACTAGTATCGTTCTTATCTAATAGATCTCTATTTTTATTGGCAGAAATGGCTGTGTCAGATTCCATATCCGATATACCAATCAGCCATTCTTCTTCTACTTGTAATGTTTTCGCCAAAAACAATAAAATATCCGTCCTTGGAACTGTTTTTCCGCTTACATACTGGCTTATATGACTTTTTCCAAGTTTGATACCCTGTGACTGCGCCGCTCGTACAAGATCAATCTGCTTTACGTTTTGTTTCTTCATGGCAGCTTTTAATCGCTCTGAGAAGACTTCTTTTTGAATCATCTAGCTGCTCCTTTCTGTTTTTATGATTGCGCAAAGTTCAATTTGCGTTGTATGCTTGTAAGATTTAGACAGAGTATAGCACACGGAAGGAAAAAGTTCAATATAAAATTAATGAATTTGAACTTTCTATATTGAATTTTTATACAGTTGAAAAAAGTATCCTGATATGATTGAACTTGTTTGCCGAATGTACTCACAAAATCAAGTGCAAGAAAGACTCCGAGAGTACATCCGATTAAAGAAGTGTAAAAAAGCAGAAAAAGAAGAGAAACATAAATCATAGCTAAGAAAATCTCAATATGCTATACTTATAAAAGTAATCGGATCTTGTGTAGCGGATATAGATATGTAACAGATATGTAATTGAAAATTTACAAGATAAGAAAGGCAGGTTTTTAGAAATTGAGAATAATACATATTTTAACGATTCTAAGTGGTGCAGTTTTTTTCATATGGTTCAGTATTCCATTATTCACTCACCGAATTTTAAATATTGGGAATCTTACAGGATTAGTAGTTAGCGGTATTTTTCTGCTTGGAGGCATTTTTTATAAGAATTTTCAGCAAGGAATATTTTATTTACAAAAAAATTTTCTTGGAAAGTGTGTGATTGGTATTGTAATAGCTGTTGTTAGTGTTGTAGTGATAACTGCAATTATCGAAACCATTTTTATCGTAAAGGCATCAATAAAAAAGCCAAAGGAGAATGCAACGCTCATTGTACTTGGCTGTAAAGTATATGGAGAACATGCCAGTCGTTCTTTGCGGGAAAGGTTAGATGCGGCTCTTATCTATTTAGAGGAAAATCCTGATTCACAATGTATTGTATCCGGTGGAATAGGCGAGGGAGAAAAAATCAGTGAAGCGGAGTGCATGTACCGCTACCTGATAAAGAAAGGAATTCATTCTTCAAGAATTATAAAAGAAGATAAATCAACTTCTACGAGGGAAAATCTGAGATTTTCTAAAAAAATAATAGAAGAGAGAGGATTAAGTAAGAATATAGCGATTGCAACAAGTGATTATCATCAGTATCGCGCTTCAAAGATAGCAAAGACACTTGGTTTTTCCGTTGGGGCGGTACCTGGACATACTGCATGGTGGCTGTTTCCTACATTTTATGTGAGGGAGTTGTATGGGATTTTGTATCAGGTGTTGTAGGTAAGTTACAACAATTTTATATGAATTGCCCATTATCAGAAAGGAGGAAACTATTTATGAAAGTTTTTGTAATACCAGATATACATTTAAAACCATTTATGTTTAAACAGGCAGCGGAATTGATGGAGCGAGGGATTGCACAAAGAGCGGTTTGTTTGATGGACATTCCTGATGACTGGGACAAACAGTTTAATATCCTGTTTTATGAGGAGACTTACGAAGAGGCTATTCGTTTTGCAAAAAAATATCCGGATACTGCCTGGTGCTATGGAAATCATGATTTAAGTTATGTTTGGCGTGAGTTAGAAACGGGATACAGTACTATGGCTGCTTATACCGTACAAAAAAAGTTGCTTGATTTAAAGGAAGTATTACCAGAGAATAATCCAATAAAGTATGTGCACAGAATTGATAATGTTCTGTTTTCACATGCAGGAGTAGCTAAGAATTTTGTTGACTTATATGTTCCAAAGACAAAGCACGATGATGTGGACACTGTTTTAGACTATATTAATAATTTTGGAAAAATGGAGATGTGGTATGATGGCTCCCCAATCTGGCTCAGACCACAGTATACAGATGTGAAAATGTATAAGTCACATCAATTCCTGCAGGTAGTCGGGCATACTCCGATAGAAACTATTACAAAAAAGAACAATGTGATATCGTGCGATGTATTTTCCACAGATCGGGATGGCAAACCAATAGGAACAGAAGAGTTCCTTTTATTAGATACTATTACATGGGATTATAGTAAGGTTAATTATGGAAATTCCTAAATCATTTTATTAAGAGAATACTACGTGCATTTATAAATATTTTTATGAACAGATTTACTATTGATGATATAATGGAAACTATTAATATTGAAAATTTTTGAATTTAAAGGATTTATCATTACAAAGGATAGATCCTTTTTTATTCTAATTTGTAATAATAATTTTTTTAAAATATTGCTTGCAAAATACCCTTATGGGGTATATAATCCTATTTATCTGATAGAGAATAAAATTTACAGAAGGGAGAATGCTATGGGAGAGTGTTGTAATAATAAAGAAGATATTTCTTTATCTTGTCACTGTGGAGCGAATGATAGTTTTAAAAGCAGTTCTTCTCAACCGAAGTGTCAAAATTGCAGTGTAAAGAAGAAAGTTCGTTCAGAAAAAGAATTTAAGGCATTGCTCAATCGTTTAAGCCGTATTGAAGGACAGGTTCGTGGTGTTCGGTCGATGTTAGAGAATGATGCATATTGTATTGATATTCTTACACAAGTTTCTGCAATCAATGCGGCATTGAATAGTTTTAATAAAGTATTGATTTCGAATCATATTCGTACCTGTGTAAAAGAAAATATTCAGGCGGGAAATGATGAGGTTATAGATGAGTTAGTTGTAACGTTGCAAAAGTTAATGAAGTAGATTTTTCAGACAGAGAGGAGACAGAATGGAACAGTATAGTGTAACAGGAATGACCTGTGCAGCATGTCAAGCTCGTGTAGAAAAAGTAGTTTCTAACGTACCTGGTGTTACAGATGTTTCTGTAAGTTTATTAACAAATTCTATGGGAGTAGAAGGAACGGCTACTTCAGCAGATATTGTGGCAGCCGTAGAAAAAGCAGGCTATCATGCTTCTGTAAAAGGGGCGCAGATGGAGAGTAGTCAGGGAGCGGAAGCTTTAGCAGATACGGAGACACCAAAGTTATTAAAGAGACTGATTATTTCTCTTATCTTTTTGATGCCGCTTATGTACCTTTCTATGGGACACATGATGTGGAACTGGCCGTTACCGGGCTTCTTAAATAATAATCATGTCGGTATGGGGCTTGCACAGCTTTTATTTACTTTAATCATTATGGTAATTAATCAGCGTTTCTTTATTAGCGGATTTACAAGTCTAATTCACAGGGCACCCAATATGGATACTTTAGTTGCGATGGGGGCAACAGCAGCATTTGGTTATAGTACGTATGCTCTGTTTGCGATAACCGTAGCGCAAACTTCCGGAAATGATAAGCTTGTTATGAGCTATATGCATGAGTTTTATTTTGAATCTGCGGCAATGATTCTTACTTTGATTACTCTTGGTAAAACATTAGAGGCATATTCAAAAGGAAAAACAACAGATGCATTAAAGAGCCTTATGAATCTTGCTCCAAAGATGGCTACCGTTATCCGCAATGAACAGGAAATGCTGATTTCTGCTGATCAGGTGAAAAAGGGAGACATTTTTCTTGTAAAACCAGGGGAAAGTATACCGGTAGATGGTATTGTCCTTGAGGGAAATAGTGCGATTGATGAGGCAGCTCTTACTGGAGAGAGTATTCCAGTAGATAAGGCTGTAGGAGATACTGTTTCCGCTGCAACGATTAATCAATCCGGCTTTATTAAATGTGAGGCTACAAGAGTAGGAGAGGATACCACTCTTTCTCAGATTATCAAGATGGTAAGTGATGCAGCAGCAACAAAGGCTCCTATTGCAAAGATTGCTGATAAGGTGTCTGGTATTTTTGTACCTGCTGTTATCACAATTGCGATTATCACGATTATCGGCTGGATTCTTGCCGGAGAGAGTGTTGGTTTTGCTCTTGCAAGAGGTATCTCTGTTCTTGTGATCAGCTGCCCTTGTGCATTAGGTCTTGCAACACCGGTTGCGATCATGGTTGGAAACGGCGTTGGTGCCAAACATGGCATTTTATTTAAGACAGCTGTATCCTTAGAGGAAGCCGGCAAGGTTGATATTGTTGCCTTAGATAAGACTGGAACGATCACAAATGGACAGCCAAAAGTAACGGATATTCTTCCGGTTGACGGAATCAGTGAACAGGAACTTTTAGAAACAGCATTTTCACTGGAAAAGAAGAGTGAGCATCCGTTAGCAAAGGCAATCGTAGAATATGGTGAAGAGAAAAACTTTACGGTTTCTGTTGTAGATAATTTCAAAGCTGTTCCAGGAAATGGGCTTACAGGAACATTGAATGAAGAAACCCTTATTGGTGGTAATTTACTTTTTATAGAAAAGAGTTTATCTATCTCCAAGGAATTAAAACATAGCGCAGAACAATTAGCGTCTGCTGGAAAAACTCCTCTTTTCTTTGCAAAAGAGAATCGTCTTCTTGGAATGATTGCTGTAGCTGACGTAATTAAAGAAGACAGTCCACAGGCAATTAAAGAATTAAAGGCGATGGGGATTCATGTTGTTATGCTGACAGGAGATAATGAACGTACTGCAAAGGCAATCGGAAAACAGGCAGGTGTTGACAATGTAATCGCAGGCGTTCTTCCAGACGGAAAGGAAAGTGTTATTCAGGCATTAGGTAAAAAAGGTAAAGTTGCTATGGTTGGTGATGGAATTAATGATGCTCCAGCTTTAACTCGCGCTGATGTAGGAATCGCAATCGGAGCAGGTACCGATGTAGCGATGGATGCCGCTGATGTTGTATTGATGAAGAGTAAACTCGCGGATGTTCCGGCTGCAATCCGCTTAAGCCGGGGCGTATTAAGAAATATCCATGAAAACTTATTCTGGGCATTTTTCTACAACACAATTGGAATTCCTCTGGCAGCCGGTCTGTTGATTCCCGTATTAGGATGGAAATTAAATCCAATGTTTGGAGCGGCAGCAATGAGTTTATCCAGTTTCTGTGTTGTTACAAACGCACTACGTTTAAACCTGTTAAATATTCGAAGCACAAAAAAAGATAAAAAGAAGAAAAACGCGATAGATGTTAGTTTAATTAACATAAATAATAATGAAAAGAAAGAGGTAAATGAAATGACAAAGACAATGAATATCAAAGGAATGATGTGCGGACACTGTGAAGCAGCAGTAAAGAAAGCATTAGAAGCACTTCCAGAGGTAGCTTCCGCAGAAGTAAGCCATGAGAAGGGAACGGCTGTAGTTACTTTAGAAAAAGAGATTGCAGATGATATCTTAAAGAAAACAGTTGAAGATAAAGATTACGAAGTTGTTGAGATTAAGTAATAATTTGTCGGGCTAAGCAGTTGTAAAAAAGCATTCTTAAATTCCTTGAGGAATAGGATGCTTTTTTTATTTTCAAGAATAGATTGGAAAAGTATTGAATTAGAAAACAATTTAAATATAGGATTATTTTTGCGTAATATAACGTAAAGTGACGTTATATTATTTTATAAGCGTATATTTGCGTAAGAATGTTGAAAGCCATACTATGACATGATATAATAATGTTAGGGTCAAAAGGAATTTTGCCCCTAATTTGATGTCACGAATTACTCCGTAGCTAACGCTACTTCTGTAATAAGGAGGAATTAATCATGTTTAAAATTAATCCTTATCGCCCAGGTGCTGGATTAATGCCAGGGTATATAGCTGGAAGAGAAAAAGATATTACTAATATAGAACAAATATTTGATGCATTAATAATGAATATCCCGGTTCAATCTGTTATTTTCAGTGGGTTACGAGGGGTTGGAAAAACTGTTCTGATTAATAAATTAGAGTCGATTGCAGAAGAAAAGAAAATCTTTTGTAAACATATCGAAATTGAAGAAAGAAATGATTTTATTTCACAGATTGCAGAATGTTCACAGGCATTTCTCCGAAAGGTAAGCACAATAGAGAAATTTAAACATTTAATACAAAAACCATTAGATGCTATTAAATCCTTAATCATATCCTTCAATCCAAACGATAATACTTTTTCTGTATCTATGCAGGAAAGAGAACTGTATACATCTGGAAATTTAACGCAGAGTTTAACAGAGGTATTCGTAAGTATTGGAGAGTTAGGAGCAAAAACAGGAACACCAATTTGCTTTTTTAATAACAAAAGGATATCCTTTTTTTATCCAGCAATTATGCCAGATCGTATATAATAAAATGAATGATCATTTAATAGATAAAGAATTAGTTGATTCAAGCATTAATGATTTTTTTTCGATACTTGATGTTGGATTTTTTAAAACAAGATATGAGAGATGTTCTCAAAGCGATAAAAGATTTTTATTTGCAATGGTTAAATGCGGTGAATTACCTTGCACAATATCAAATGTAGCAAAAAATTTACACAAAAATGTAAACTCTATTTCTACAATCAGAGCGCAGTTAATTAATAAAGGAATTATTTATCCAATTCGATACAAAGAATTAGATTTTACTGTTCCTGAATTCGATGGTTTTATAAGGAGATTAAGTGAGTATAAACAATGGTGCAAGGAAGATTACAAAGATGTTTGAGTGTCTAAAAACTTATTAACCAATATTAAGGTAATCAGAAGAGCAATCTAACTATTCGCGAAATCCAACTTTAACGAATAGTTACAAAGAAAAGAGCATCTGTAACCACTTTATATATCTATTATTTACGTTCTATGTTTTCAACTTTATAATTTAGAAATATTTTATTTCAATGAAAAAAGGCCAGCATTTACTGACCTTTTTTCATTGGCAATCTTCTTACTATTTTACTTTCAGTCCTTTAAAAATCTTCTTATAAATCTTTTTTGCCTTCTTAGGTACCCGAATAACAAGCTTTTTGTGAGCATTTTTAAAAGCTTTTTTATTTGCAGTTTTTCTTGTTAAGTACACAGATTTTATGGTGACTGTTTTTAGATTCTTACAATTAAAGAATGCATTGCTATTGATTTTTACAATATTTGTTCCAATCGTTACTTTTGTAAGATTTTTATTATTGTTAAAGGCCTTCGCTCCAATGGAAGTTACTTTGTAAGTTATTCCCTGTGCATAAATTTGTGCAGGAACGGTGACATTTTTTGTAGTTTTACTTGTTCTAACAAGGATTACCTCTGCTCCTGGTTTTGATACTTTATACTCGTTTCCAGAAATAGTATATGATGTACCTACCTTTGGATAAGCTAGTTTTTCTATGGAAATTATCCTTTTTGCTGCACACTTCCTACAGCGGTATATAAGTTCTCCTGCTGTCTGATAAGTAGCTCTTTTTGTTACTGTTCCATCATTCCACTGATGTTCTAACTTTGGAAGAACCTTTCCCTCTTCTAAAAGGGTATTACAAGTGCGGCAATAGGTATCTCCCGTATATCCTTCCGCTTTGCAGGTTGAATTCTTTTTATTAAGAGTTCTTTTAACATGGCCTGTCGCCGGAATTTCTTCTTTTTTCTTATCATTACAGGTTTGACAAACAGAAATCGAATATCCATTTTCTGTGCAGGTAGCATTCTTGCGTTGTTCTTCTCTGTAATCGTGTTTTGTTTTTTTAGTGCTAACTGTTTCGGTCTCACCACAGTTTTCGCATGTGTAGGTTACGCTTCCTTCTTCCTTACAGGTTGCCTCTTTTGTAACTGTACCACTATCCCAGGCATGGTCAAATTTCTTAGTTACTTTTCCAAGTGAAAGTAGTGTTTCGCAATCTTTACAATAGGTGTCTCCAGTATAACCTTCATATTTACAAGTTGGCTTTTTATAATTTCTAGTTTCTTTGTTTTTATGACCGGTTGCTTCTAAGGTTTCCGTTTTTTTATAAGGACAGTTTGCATAAATACAACAATATTCTTTTTCTCCAGTGGCTGTACAAGTTGGTGCTACTGTTGTTGTTCCTGAATCTAAATCATGTGTATGCTTCTTTCCACAACCTTCTCGGCTACATGTTGCGGTTCCATTCCCATTGTCTTTCCAATCATGTCCTAATGCTGGATTTTTGGCATCTTGCTTAGTGATTGTCTTTGAACAGCGGCTACATTTACCGTAAAGAATGCCATCACTTTCACAAGTTGGGGCCTCCTTTTTTATTAGGATATACCTATGCCCAAGTTTTTTTACAGCTTCTGTTTTTGTAGCTGTACAAATTCCATTTTCTTCATAGGTACAATGATATGTTCGTTCTCCTTTTGCTGTACAGGTTGGCTCTGTAGTTATTTCTCCGGAATCCCATTTATGAGCATGCTTTTTCCCACATCCATCACAAGTACATGTTGCCGTTCCGTCTTTATTATCTTTCCAACTATGACCTAAAGCAGCAATACTTCTTTGCTCTGTTGTTGCTGTACAGTTTTCATTTTTACAATGGCGGCTTTCTGTACCATCATTTTCACAGGTTGCAGGTCTATCTGTAGTCCAGACTGATGCATAATTATGTCCAGTCGCAGGAACGCTTTCTCTTTTTGTGGTTTCCCTACAGATGCTACATGTAAAGGTTTTTTCTCCAGGTTCTGTACATGTCGGCTTTGTAGTAACGCTTCCATTATCCCAATGATTCTTACAATCATGGACAGATACTGGTGGTGAAGTAGATGAAGTCACACCATAAAGGGTTGCACTCAGATTTGTTGTACCCTCCTTTAAACCAGAAAGCTGATTATTGTTATAGGTTGCTACTGAAGAATCGGCTATTGAGACAACAGGGGTATCCAGAACAGGTGCTAAGCCTCTTCCTGGTGCCCAGAAATCTTTAACAAGTATTCGGGTCTCTTTGATCACTGGTGTTGTGTTCTCTCCTATTCGTAAGGAATAGACATCCTGGTCAAATGTTACATCGACTTTTGTAATTTTGTTTTATCTACAGAAACTGAAACCGTTTCTGTATTGTCGTTTGCCAGAACTTTAGTTGTATTTATCTCCGGTCTGTATGCAAATTCTTCTACCCAGTAATGTACTCCATTATAATAAACGTGACCAATTCCGACACAATTAAACTTGGAAGAAAGCATATTTCTACGATGTCCCTGTCCACCATAGGGCTCATTATCTTCTCTCCAACCCAAATTTGCATCGGCAGCAGTTGTATAAGCGGCAGAGATATTTTCACCAGCATAACGGTAACTAATATTTTCTTGCCTATAAGTGTCCCAAGCATATCCCCCAATTGGACGTTCATGACCATAAGATAATGCAATTTCCGCAGCACGCTTCATAGCTACTCGTTCAAGGTCATAATCATATTCAAGTTCTTTTAAATCCGTACAATAGGTTTTTGTAGTATCATCCATGTTCCAATACCATGCATGCTCACTGTTTGTTCGTGCCTCATTAATCATATCAAGAATTGTTCGAGCTTCCGTCTGTCCGTATTTTACGGAAATATTTACCGGAATAATATCCGCAGCTTTTTCAGCAGCTTTAGCTTTTTGTGGAAGGATAATGAGCCCGCCAATAAAAAATAAGAGTAACAAGAGTCGTAATTTTGTTTTCTTCATGTTTTTCCTCCTCCGTTATTTTATATTTTTAATATATCATAGATTTTCCAATAGTGGAATGAAATTTGTCGTGGGATGTCGTTTTTCGTTTTTTCAAATAGATGCTATGAATTGTTCTTTAAAGATTTTACAATCTGATTTAAAAGTTTTTTTCTTTTTGTGGAAAATTGCTCTGCATCAAAATGATATTTTTTATTCTGACAATCAAGATACTGATAGCTAAATAGGCAGTATCCTTCTATTTTTTTCTGCTTTTTTAGATAGGAAAGTTCTTTTTTTAGTAAAGAGGCTTTTTGAAGCTCTTTTTTATCTGACTGTCCCGGTTCCGTACTACCCATCCGATAAAGCTGAAGTCCAATATATAGTTTTTGTGAGGAGTCTTTCATGAGGGCAGCCCACTCATCAGTTACTTTATCAAAAGGTGCTGTCTCGTTCGTAAATCCCCAATAAATCTGCGGCATCAAATAATCGACATATCCATTTTGGGATACCCATGTATTAATATCAACATAGTATTCTAAATCATTTCGCAGATTATCTAAATTTCCGGCAGGGCTGATTCCAAAAGTGACTTGTGGATTGTTTTCTTTTATAACTTTATAAATTCCAGATACCAGTCTATTTACGTTGTTACGTCTCCAATCTGCTAAAGAGATTTCATTTGAGGATTTATTTGAGGAAAAAGATTGAGAATCTGTTGATGACATATCCGATTTTATCTGTTGTTCATACTCTGGAGCATCAAAGGCTGTTCCTACATTTTTTTCGGTAAATGCAGGATAAAAATAATCATCCATATGAATACCATCTACATCATAATTTTGAACAATTTCTTCTACTCCTTTTATAATAAGATTTCTTACGCTTTCTGAAGAAGGATTATAATAAAGACTGCCATTATAAGAAAGTACATTTCTTTTTGTATTCTGAGAAGAAAACCATATTTTAGCAGGATTGGTTTTAGAAAGACTTTGTATGGAATCGCCAGAAGAGATGCGATAAGGATTGATCCAGGCTTCAATCGCAATATTCTCCTGGTGGCTCATTTTCGTCATAATTTTTAAAGGATCATATCCTGGATTTTTCCCTTGCTTTCCAGAAATGCAAGCTGCCCATGGAAAATACTGTGATTCATAAAGTGCATCCCCAAAAGGACGTACTTGTACGATAATGCGGTTAAATCCAAGAAGTTTTATGCGCTGTAAGATATATTTATAAAATTTACGAAAGTTTTTTTCGTTATTATTTTTTACTGATTTACGATAACTGTTAAATTCCAGATAACTAAGCCAGACTGCCTTATAATCCATAGTATCTGATAGTTTTCTTTCTTGTTCTATAGAATCTTCTATGGAAGTTTTATCGGTATTTTTATTATCGGAAGCTTTTTCCTGTGTATTAAAAAGAAAGTTAATAAATTCTGAACTACTTTTTCCGCTTATTTTCTTTTCCATTACAGCGTAGGAAAATAAAATCGCAACGGTAAGCACCATAATAATAATGATATTTTCGATGAATTTTTTCATACAGCCTCCTTCCTGCTGACGTATTTTCATATTATATCAAAACAATTTTTAAACGTCCAGCCTGTCCAGTTACAGATATTTGCATAATCTAAGAATGTCAAGATATTCTTGTTGCGAGATGCGCGCCATAAACACATGATTTTATATCTGGTATATCTTATGTTACTGTTTGGAGACACATTCATAAAAATCTATCGTAATATTTTCTGATTTCTTGAAGAAACAGAACATTTGTGCTAAGATAAATAAAAGATAAATAAAAATATGTTAGGAATTATTATATGAAATTACAGAAATTATTAAGCTTAACTCGCCAGGCAATTGACGAATATGGAATGATTCAGGAAAATGATAAAATCGCAGTAGGAATTTCAGGAGGCAAAGACAGTTTAACACTTCTTTATGCGCTCTCCTGCTTACGAAAGTTTTATCCGCATAAGTTTGATATTGTGGCTGTAACTGTTGACTTAGGATTTGATAACCTGAATTTAGATGGAATACGGAAATTTTGTAAGGAACGAGATGTGGAATATCATGTCATTAAAACGCAGATTGCAGAGGTTGTCTTTCATATTCGTGAAGAAAGTAATCCCTGTTCTCTTTGTGCAAAAATGCGTAAAGGTGCATTAAATGATGCGGTAAAAGAACTAGGATGTAATAAAGTTGCCTATGCGCATCATAAGGATGATCTCTTGGAATCTATGATGATGTCATTTCTATTTGAGGGAAGAATTCATACATTTGCACCAGTTACATACCTCGACCGTTCCGGTATTACAGTCATCCGGCCACTTCTTTTCTTGTATGAGGGAGATGTGAAGGGATTTGTAAAAGAATATCAACTTCCGGTAGTAAAAAGTCCCTGCCCTGTTGACGGTTCAACAAAAAGGGAGGATGTAAAGAATCTTATAGGAGAAATGAATCATCAATATCCTGGTGCAAAAGCACGTATGATTCGTGCAGTGCTTGATGATGTTGTAAATGTTGATAAGATTCATGAAAGAAAGGAGCAATAACTTTGCAGCAACCAACCTATAATGAGCAGATTACAATGAAAAATGAGATAAAGCTTCGAGAACTTTGTGTGGAACTTCCTGATTTTTGCAAAGAATTTTTTCGAGGAATTGAACCTACTACTTCTTCCCGAACCCGTATCGCTTATGCATATGATCTAAAAATATTCTTTCATTTTCTGCAGGAAAAGTATCCATCCATCGAGGAAGGAAGTTTAAAAACATGGCCTGTAACAGTTCTTGATAAAGTAACTTTAACCCAGCTCGAAGAATATTTAGATTATTTAAAGCTTTATGAGGATGCCGATAATAAAGTCCATACAAATGAAGAAAGAGGACGCATGAGAAAAACAGCAAGCATGCGGACATTTTATAAATTCTTTTACAGAAAGCAGGCAATAAAAAACAATATAGCCAGTCTTCTAAATCTTCCAAAGAAGCATGAACATGCTATTACACGATTAGAAATCGATGAAATTGCCAAATTGTTAGATGCTGTAGAGGATGGAGAGAATTTAACAACGTCTCAAAAGAAATATCATAATAAAACAAAAGTACGGGATCTGGCAATTCTCACTCTCCTTCTTGGCACAGGAATTCGTGTATCCGAATGTGTTGGTCTTGATATATCCAATCTTGACTTTGAAACAAACGGAATGAAGATTCATCGAAAAGGTGGCGCAGAAGTTATCTTATACTTTGGAGAGGAAGTTCGGAAAGCCCTTCTTGATTATCTGGATGAGCGGGAAAACATAATTCCAAAAGAAGGTTCAGAAGATGCGCTCTTTCTGTCAATGCAAAAGAGACGTATCAGTGTTCGGGCAGTAGAGAACCTTGTAAAAAAATATGCTCGTCCTGTCACTCCGTTAAAAACGATAACACCACATAAATTACGTAGTACTTATGGTACGCAGCTCTATCAGGAAACCGGTGACATCTATCTGGTTGCTGATGTTCTTGGACATAAAGATGTAAATACAACAAGAAAACATTATGCCGCTATGGAAGATCAACGACGAAGAATGGCAGCCGGTAAAATACAACTACGAGAAAAATAACTACAATCTGCTGCTTTTTAAAAAGATGAAATTAAAAAGCATAGTATCATATGAATAATACTCGTCTGAGTATTGAAAATAGGATACTATGCTTTTTGTTTTGTATGTGACATGCTCCCACTACTTAAATCATAGATTTTGAAGTGGTGGCTTCTTGTTCAATGGCTCTATTAAAAAATTAATTATAATATGGCACCATTAGATAGCATCCTGTATTTATCTGATTCGACTTCATATTATTACACTTCTTAATCTCATGTATATATTGATAAATATCAGTAAAACCATAATCGTTGGATTTCTCTTCCATATTCCTCCTGGCAATAGACCAGAGGCTGTCTCCTTCTTGTACTTCCACTACTTTATACTGGATATCAGAAGAAGGCTCCTTCGCTCTGACTATGCTGTTGCTAAAATACAAGAAACAGCATATCGTCAATAAACTAATGAATACTATAATCCCTGTAATAAAAAATGGACGCTTTTCACGAAGTTCTCTCTCGTGCTTCTTCTTCTGTAATTCTGAAAAATTATAAATCTGTGCAGTTGTTCTAATACTCATCTCTTGCATAAAAAACCCCTCCATACTTAATTGATGTACTCTCGGAGTCTTTCTCACAAAATCAAGCACAAAGAGATTCCGAAAGTACATATTATAAATAATTCGTGTGATACATATGTTCCAAACAAATATTCCGAACATATATTCCGTATGTATGTTTGTATTATAGCGAACATCTTTTCGGTTGTCAATAGAAAATCATAAAAATAAGAGACATTTTCAATTATCATACAATCAAGAATGTCTCCCTCAGGATTACATTGCAAGAGTAACTTAAAAACGTCTCTTTGATATCACTTATTTAATTAATAATCGTCTCTTCCATCCGCATTTTTATAATAATCCTGCGAATAATCTCATAAATAATTGCCCCAGTCGTAAATATGCACTGCGTCCTGTACGATACTGATCTGTCACATCACGACACTCTTTTATGATTCTTGTCAGGTCGTCCCTTATTTCTATCACAGTCTGACAATCTGCCATAAAACATCCATTTTCAAAATGATGATATAAGCTTCGATAATCCAGATTAATCGTTCCACAAGTTGCCATACAGTCATCTGCCACACTCATTTTTGCATGACAAAAGCCTGGTGCCCATTCATAAATACGTACACCATGTTTCACTAACCCATGATAAAAAGAACGTGTAATACTATAAATAAACTTTTTATCTGGAATACCCGGTGTAATAATTCTTACATCAACACCTCTTTTAGCTGCCAGACATAAGGCATGTGTCATTTCGTCTGTTATAATCAAATATGGTGTCATAAACCAGCAGTATTTTTCTGCTTTATTGATCATACTGATATAAACTTCTTCCCCTACCTGTTCATTATCCATCGGACTGTCTGCATAAGGCTGAACAAATCCGGTTTGACAGGCTTTATATTCAGGATGACAAATATATTTTTTAAAATCAAGATCATTCGTATCTTTATCGCTGATCGCATTCCACATTTCCAAAAATGTTACAGTAAGTGAACAAACAGCATCACCCTCTAAACGGATTCCGGTATCTTTCCACTGCCCATACGGATGTGTATAATTAAAATATTCATTTGCAAGATTATAACCACCTGTAAATCCAATTTTTCCATCAATAACCGTTATTTTTCTATGATCACGATTATTTAAAAATAAATTTAATCCGGGCATAAATGGATTAAAAACCCGGCAATGAATCCCTATCCGTTCCATTTTTTTAACAAAATCTGTAGTAATAAAACCAATCGAGCCCATATCATCATAGAAAACTCGAACTTCAACACCTGCTTTTACTCGTTTCTCCAAAACACTTTGTATTTTATGCCACGCTTCGGCATCTTCTATTGCGTGGTATTCCATAAAAATAAATTTCTGTGCTTTTGAGAGATCTTCAAGCTGTGCTTCTAATCCTTTCACAGCCTCATCATAATAGACAATATCTGTATTCTGATAAATAGGATACTGCGAATTCCTGTATATATAATCTGCTATATTTCCAGCCTTTGGAATCTTTTCTTTTATCCTGTTTAAACTCTCCTGATTATCCGGAAGCATAGGTAATAATATTTTATCAATCTCAGCATATCTCTCCCTCATTTTATGGGTACCACCGTTTAAACCAATTAGTAAATACAATCCAACCCCCATAACAGGAAAAATTAAAATTAAAATAACCCAGGGCATTTTCATGGAAGAGGTCTTATCGGATGCATATAATCCCAAAACTAAAATACCACTGAAAATCCTGGTGAATAAATTTACAACTTCTGCATATTCATTCAAGCGTGTCACCATAACAATAATAAAAATCACTTCAAGAAGAATGCAGACAATGGAAAAGCATAATCGTTTTACACCATTTTTTGTTTTCGCTTTTCCTTCTAAAGTATCTTGTTTCATATGTACGCCACCTTACTATTTATTTTGATTGCCATAGTTTTCCATATAAGATACAATCTTCTTCGGAAAATTCTACACTTCCAATATATCCTTTATATTCCATAGTATTTTTCATACAACCTTTCTTACAACAAAAATAGCTAATACATTGTTTTAATTTACAACATCAAAAGTTTCACACTGAATGGAAACATTTCTTTTTCCTGTATTGCGAATATCTCCTACAATTTCAACATAACTTCCTAGACTATGAGCTTTTATAGCTTTGTTGTAATTTTCCTTATCTAAATTTGATGATATTATTCGTTCCATATCATTCTCATCTAAATAAACAATCGTTGCTTTACCTGATGTTCTTTGTGATATATCTGGAACAGATTCTAGCTTTTTGACTTTTCCAATAATTTTAGTTTTTCTATTTACATTTTTTCGCATTTTTTCTACAGCATCATTAATCGACTGATAATAATCATGTGTAATGGATATCCAATCTGAAAAAATTTTATCTAATGGAATAGTAACTTGATACCTTTTGCCAGTATCTTTTTTTAATTGAAATATTTTTATTTTTTTTCGTTTTGTTGGATATATTGGCCAGCCTGTATCGGTTAAATATTTTACAAAATTAAAAGAATTTATCTTTTCTGTTAAATTCATATAATTCACAGAATATATCATAATGGCCACTCCTTTCTTGCTATCTTTTGTAATATATTCAATATGGATTCTCCATTTACTATATTTTTCTTTAGAATCTGCACTGTTACAGAGCCTTTGTTTTCGCTGCGTTATGGTTTGTCCGTATTCGCTTCCCCACCACTCTACAGGAAGTTTTGGTACCTCTCCCTCCTTTTCTGCAAAACGCAGACATTCTAATATATCTCCTAATCCTATTGTAAACTTGTTCTTCTCTGAACGCAATAAAAAATAAATCTTCTCATCCTCTCTAATATCCCAATCTTTAATAACATCGCCTGTTGGTACGGCATTTTTTTCCAGTAAACATCTTCTCTATCCAATGCTCAAGGCTCTATTATTACATCTTATTTTCTCTATTCCAGCCACATCCCTTCTGATTGTATTTTTAAAATACTCTCAAGAATTACGAGATTTCTGCTATGCCTATAAATTTGGCATTATAACAAACGGACTTGGTATCGTCAGAGATATCCGCTTTTACAACAAAGACTTTCTTATGTCACACCCCGAAATCATTATAGAAAAGAAATCCGATTCTCGGAAACATCCATTGAAAAGGCCTGTATCCCGCTGAAAAACAAGCTGAGAATGGAAGGGGGTGATTATACTGTCAATAAGCGCACACACCGTCTATAATCTATGATTTAGGCGGGGTTAGCGTTCTTGTTTTTTAATATAAGCTTCTACAGATACTCTTCAATAATGGAATTATATTTCTTACAAATTGACATTTTCATAGCTGCGTGATAATATAATTATAGAAAAAGGTGCTGCCGATAGACGGTTAGTCCCGATTATTAATTGGTTAAAAATAACCGCTTAGTTTGCGAGACAGGGCGGTTATTTTTGTGTTTTATCCTTGCCGAATGCGTATCCGGCAGTAAAACAGGCTAATCCGAAGCTCAACACTGTAATCAAATCCGAAATACTCATTAGCGTAGCCCTCCTTTCCAACGGATTCCCTTTCGGGTTTCTATGTAATCAGAGGGTCACAGTCCCTCTGTTGAAGGACTAACCGCCTACCGTTATGGTAACACCCATGTCCAGATTATAACATATATCCTTTATCGTCACAATATGTCATTTTAGTCCCCACAATTTACATTATACTATTACAGAAAAAGAACCCACACCTTCCGGCCAATGTCATTAAGTTAAGATGACATTGACCATCCTGCATGAGTCCTTTAAAAGAATCGAATTCTTTTTCCTTATTTCACCTTTAGTCCTTTAAAAATTTTCACATAAGCCTTCTCTACTTTCTTCGGCACCTTGATCACCATCTTCTTATTTACGCTCTTAAATGCTTTCTTATTCGCCGTTTTCTTCGTCAACAGCATCGACTTGATTGTTACCATCTTCAAGCTCCTGCATTTAAAGAACGCATTGTTGCTGATCTTCTTTATGTTGGTGCCGATGATTACTTTCGTAAGCTTCTTGTTGCCGTCGAAAGCCTTTGCACCGATAGTAGTTACTTTGTAACGGATGCCGTCCATCGTGACCGTTGCCGGTATAGCGATACTCTTTACCTTCTTGTTTGTGGCTACCAGCATTACCTCTGCCCCAGCTTTCGTGACTTTGTACTGGCAACCGGCTACGGTGTATTTTGTACCTGCCTTTGGATAAACGAGCTTTTCAAGGGTTTCCGCCTTTTGCTCACCACATCTATTACAGGTGTAAATGATCTGTCCATCTTCTGTATAGGATGGTTCTGCCCTTTTTGTTTCTTTTCACTGATGTCCTAATACATCTACTGTTTCACCCTTTTTCAAAAGCGTTCCATATCCATTTTCAACGAAATAGTGACTGTAAGACACTGTTTTTATAAAAATATTTTTTTATAATGAACATATAGAAACTATTTTTAAAATAAGATATAAAAAGGAGGAAAACTATGACATATTTTCATATTTATTCTTTTATTTTAGCGGCACTCCCGTTGCTTTTAGGATTCCTGTTTATCTGGTTTGGAAAAAAACTGTGGAACAACGCAGCTAAAAAAAATGAAGAATATCAGCAGCGCTACACAGGACATACCACATTGCGTGTAATCAGAGTAGAAAAAAATGAATGGGAAGAAACAAATTCAAACGAACAGGGACCAGAAAGCAGAATTTCTGTCACCTCATATACTCCAGTTTACGAGTATACGGTAAATGGTCAACGATATGAATATCATACCCGCATAGGAAGTTCTATCGATCAGTATCCTATCGGAAAAGAATATCCTGGATATTATAATCCAAAAAATCCAGCAGATGTAACAGAAACCTTAAACGATATAACAGGCGGAGGTAATCGTTTCTTTAGTTTGTTGTTTTTTGGAATCGGAGTACTGGCTATTATATTTGCACTGATAAGAATATCGGCAGTTATAACGATCCTATAAAAGCAAATGAAGGGAAGGCTCCGGAAATTCATTTCATAAAAAGGGGGAATTGAACATGTTAAACAAAAAAAGTGAACAGGAATTAAAGAATCTTTTATATTTCATCTTTGGAATCCAACGAATCTTTTTACTTATCCCACTTTTAATTCTGTGCCTGAGTTTCTCTGCTCCGGCACAGGCAAAAGGAACCTGGGATTCTAATTTACAAATGTGGCTTGATACGACCCGGATTGCTGATTTAAAAAATATGTATCCCGGTGATTACAATGTATTTATTGCGAAAATAAATGATCCGGATGTGCAGAGAGTCCCATCCTATAATGTACTAGTTACTTCCTCTGATCCTTCCGTTGTGGATATTTTTGGAGTAGACAACATGGATTTTGGTTCTTATGATCCTGATATGGATGTTGGTATTCAATTATCTGCAAAAAAAGTTGGAACGGCTGCGATAACTATTAAGTACAAAACGATTACTAAAGTTATCCATGTTACGGTAAAAAAGTCCATTGCTTCTTTTAGTTATAAAACGGGTACGATGACAACGGGACAGAAATATTCTATCCGTCATTTTATTACATTTCGAGGAAACAAACCTGAGATAAAGAAAATAAAATCAAGCAATAAAAAAATTATAAAAGTATCTGGTGAAAAACTAATTCCTAAAAAAGCTGGAAAAGCAACAATCACTGCTACTATTAATGGAAAAAACCAGAAAATAAAAATTACTGTAAAAAAGGCGAAGCCAAAACCGAAATTCAGTCAACTAAAGTCGAAAAAAGCAGGACTTGATTATGGAAACTTACATGGAGAATCTACTGTAAAAATTAAACTGACAAATAAAACACAATACCCTATAACCAAAGTTAAGCTGTCTTCTACATTATTCTTTGATGATGTTTTAGATGATTGCCGCCCAAAAAAGACAAAAACACTTACTGTAAACCTAAAACCTGGTAAATCAAAAACTGTTAAAATCTACTTTGGAAAATATCCGGTAAGTAAACCGACAAGATGGACTTATAAGATTCTACAGTTTTGGTATAAACAATAATTCTGATTTGCTACAGGGAGAGTTCTTCATCTGAAAGCATAAATAAAAATTGCTGCGGGAAATCCAAAGATTTCCCGCAGCCTGTGCTTAGAACCGAACCTCCACACGCAGTTTCCCGCAGGTTTTCTACAAGGCTCTGTTAAAAAATTACACCCTTTTTATCTTTTCTTTGAACATAAAACCGATAACGAATAACTTAATAACAGATACACTTTAACTCTGAACAAAAACTTCTTGAACCATTATCAATCGCAAGATGCCCTGTACGGAAAGTAATTTTAGAATTTTAGATGTCTACTTCAAACTGTACCGTCTGGTTGTATTTATCCAGGGCCATCTGCATTTCCATAATGGTCTTGGATACATTTTCATACTCCTGCTTTATTAATTCCAAATCGTAGTTGATATATCTGTACTCCGGAACAGTATTTCTAGATGTATAGGAATGTTGTTCCTGTCTTGATTTCGGAAGCTGTTTACGCATCTGATCCAGTACACCTTTTCTTTTATTTAACTGCGCCATCTTGATAAGAATGGTATCAATGCTCATTTCTGAGTTACCTACCTGAACCTTTGCAGTTGCATTTGTTACATTCAATGCATGCTTAATGATCGCAATCTTTTCATCAATAGCTGTAATCATGGATGCCACTTCTGAATAATCATATTCTGGTATAACCGGCTCCTCATTAATAGCAGCGACATACGTACTTGATGCTGCTTCTTTATTTACCCAGAAAGCCTTATCTTCTTCCAAACTCTTAAGCATTTTATTTGCGTAAGCTGATGTTATTGTCTGCATTTTTCACCCTCCATATCTTCTGTTTTCATTCTTTCTAAAAAAGCTTCTCATCAACATTCCACAGCTACTTTGATGACCCCATCTCTTTTATTTTCAAAGAGTTCATATGCTTCTTCAATCCTACTAAGGGGATAAGTATGTGTAATCAGTGGTTCTGTATCGATTTTGCCCTCTGCAATTAATTTCAGTGTTTCCTCACAGTCACAACCGTCAACTCCTCCCGTTTTAAATGTAAGATTTTTCCCATACATATCTGGAAGCGGTAATGTCTGTGCTTCATTATAAAGTGCAACTATAGTTACAATAGCATTGGATCTGGCGCATTCCCATGCCAGTCGAAATGTAGAATCTGCTCCTGCGACTTCTAAAACTATGTCTGCCCCGCCATGCTCACTATTTGCTTGAACAAAGTCTGCACATTCTTCTGGTGAAACAGTAAGAACCTCCGGGTAATGTTCGTTGATAAACTGAAGGCGATCTTCATCTTTTTCGCACATAATGATACGCTGTGGTTTCTTTAGCATAACACAAAGTAATGTACAAATACCTGTAGGACCAGCTCCAATAATGAGTACGGTATCTTCTTCTGTAATCTCAGAAATACGCGCTGCCCAATAGCCAGTAGCAAGGACATCCCCTACCAGTAATGCCTGTCTGTCGGTAACATTTTCCGGAATCTTATTTAAGCCCTGATCTGCAAAAGGAACGCGTACATATTCTGCCTGTCCGCCATCTATACGACAACCAAGGGCCCAGCCTCCATTCTCATTCGTACAATTGTTGACGTAGCCTTTTTTACAGAAAAAACATTCTCCACAAAAAGTCTCTACATTGACAGTTACACGATCTCCCGGTTTTACATGAGTGACAGCATCGCCAACTGATTCAACAACTCCGACCATCTCATGCCCAATTGTTATTCCTAAAACAGCGCGAGGAACACTACCATGTTTAATATGCAGGTCGCTTGAACAAATGCTTGCAAGTGTTATCTTAACAATGGCATCTCGTTCATGCATAAGAACCGGTTTTTGTTTTTCCGTCAGTTCAAATTTTCCTTCTGAAACATATGTATATGCCTTCATTGTTTTTCTCCCGTTCCCCTTTAAAAATAATTTTTTACGATTTTAACTTGCTAATCTCTTTTTTTATTATACATTTTTTACATGCCATTGTCTATTTAATTTCCTGTTTAACTTAATATATAGATAGATACCATTTATTTTTGTTAAATAAAAATAAAACAAAAAAAGAGCTCCAATAAGATTATGTAAAGCTCTTTTTATATCTTTGTATTATATCTTTTTATACCGTTCTTTTTACGAATTATATTCTGGAAATACCTCGGTTGAATTTTCGAAAATTTTATTTAATAATTTGTCCATTACTACAGTATAAACAGAAGCAAATACATTCGCTCCAATACGAAGAATTACTGCTCCAGTCATGCCAAACAGGTTAGAAGCAATGGACAATGCTCCAAAGGTATTAAATACTGTCTGCCATGCATATCCTGCGGAATAACCTACACCGATTCCTCCGATAATTCCGATATATGGATACATTGACTTTGGCAGTACAAGATAAAGGACTACAAAAATCAGGGAACCTAAAATATTATATGGTCCTCTTAGTTTCGCTCTTGCCACAAGATCACTGGAAAATGGCAGGCAGACGGACATACAGGCAATTCCTGCCCACATTGCACGTGGTAATCCTAATAATGACATAATTAGTAACGCAGTAGAAACAATTACAGTCAGGCGTACATACCACCAGTTTCTTGCGGAACGAAGATTAAATTCTCGGAATAAATCAAGAAAAGTTCTGCGATATGGGCGGTTTTTCTGGTTTTTATAAAATACAGCCATACAAATGATCATTCCAATCAGTAAGCTGGCAATTCGTAAAATATATTCTTTGCCTATCACATCATATCCCTGCAATAATAAATATCCTAACACAAAAGTCGAATGATTAGACATGACCACGTTATGGCAGCCAAGAATCATTAATAACATAATGAAGACCAGATTCACAAAGAATGCCGGTATCGGGGCTAAAGTGTTAGTAAGTCTTGGTCCTACAATAAGAATTCCAAATATCCCTGCAATGCACAAAAGACCATGTGTTGTTTTAATTCCGAAATCTGCCTGTCGAAGAACAAGTAACGCTAACAGGACAACTACACCAGCTACACTATTTCCGGAACCAAATACTGTGCTAAACAGCGTTACTAAGGCAAAGCAGAAGGCTACAACAAGATATACCTTAACGTTATAAATTAAGATGTGCTTTCTCTTTTCCTTTGGGTCTGTTGTCTTTTTAATTAATTCTTTTGAACCAGTTGAGCTAAGTTGCAGCTCTTGATAAAATGTCATAAATTTCCCACCTTTTCTCATTTCATAAAATGAATGTATTTTCAAAGTGGAATACAATATACCCCAAGCTACTCTAATTTGTCAAGGGAAATTATATGAAAATTATACGATGCTATTATATTAACTCTATTTTTAATCGGTTTAACATTACTTAATATACTTTAATATCATTGGCAGAAGAACATTTATATCAATCGGCTTTGCTACATGGCCATTCATTCCTACAGAAATTGCTGTCTGTTTGTCCTCTGAAAAAGCATTTGCCGTCATGGCAATAATCGGAACTCTGCTTAATGCCGAATCATTGATTGCACGAATTTGGCGGGTAGCTTCGTATCCATCCATAACCGGCATCTGAATATCCATCAGTACTAAATCATACATCTCCTCTGTGGAATTTTTTACTTTTTCTACCGCTTCCACACCATTTTCTGCTGTATCAATACAGAAACCACAGTTTGTAAGGATTTCCAGAGCAATCTCACGATTTAATTCATTATCTTCCACCAGCAGTATGTGTTTATTTTTAAATTCTGAACTTACACTTGGGAATACACCATCGTAAATCTCATCCTGTTTTTCACCTAATGCAGTCATCAATGTCTCCCGCAGATCAGACATAAACATCGGCTTTGAACAAAATGCGGTTACACCGGCATCTTTTGCTTCTTCTTCAATTTCTGACCAGTCATATGCAGTAAGTATAATAATCGGGGTATCATCCCCCAAACTGCGGATTCGGCGTGTAACTTCAATACCGTTCATATCCGGCAGGCGCCAATCAATGATATATGCATGGAAAGCATCACCCATTTCCATAGACTGGCGGGCACGTAAAATTGCCTCTTTACCAGAAAGGGTCCATTCTGAACGCATTCCTACTTTTATTAACATCTTCGTCACGCTGTCACAGGTGTTAAAATCATCATCTACCACCAGCGCCTTTAATCCTTCCAGTTCCACAATTTTCTCGACATGACGATGACCGGATTGAATACGTAATGGCAACCGAACAATAAATTCGGTTCCTTTGCCCTGTTTTGTCTGAATTCCAATCGTTCCGCCCATCATATCAACAATATTTCTAGTAATAGCCATACCCAGCCCGGTTCCCTGCGTCTTGCTCACTGTAGAGGTACGCTCACGTTCAAAAGGATCAAAGATTTTCCGGGCAAATTCCGAGCTCATACCGATTCCCGTATCTTTTACACGAATTTCATATAAACTTCTTTCTTTATCTGTACCTTGATACTGTTTAAGTCGAACAGAAACTGTTCCACCGGCAGGGGTAAACTTAATGGCATTCGATAATAAGTTCAGCAACACCTGATTCAGTCTTGTCTTATCACAATACACATCCTCATCTGTAACATCCATTACATCCATGTAAAGTTCCAGCTGCTTTGCATGGATCTGTCCACCGATAATCGTCTTCAGGTCGTGAAGCAGATCAGATAAATTGACTTCTGTTTCTTCTAAATGCATCTTTCCACTCTCAATACGGCTCATATCCAAAATATCATTGATAAGAGAAAGTAAATGATTACTAGATGAGAGAATCTTGCTTAAATAGTCCTGTACTTTTTCCTGATTCTTGATGTTACTTACTGCCAATGTAGTAAAACCAATAATTGCATTCATTGGTGTGCGGATATCGTGAGACATATTGGAAAGAAATGTACTTTTTGCCCGGTTAGCAGTTTCTGCTGCACGTACAGCCTCTGAAAGCGCCTGATTCATTTTTTTATCAGCGGTACGGTCCGACATAACCAGAATACATTTCTTTTTACCTTCTACATTGCTGCCCATTGCAATAATATGAAACCATCGCCGCTCCTTGCTCTTCTGATGAATATATTCAAAATCCTGTTCTCGCTGTTCATCTGCTAAAAGATTTTCCAGATAATTTGACTTCTCTCCTTCAGAATCTTTCGGATGCAATTTTTCCAAAATACGAATATCCTTCTGAACTTCTTCTACTGTGATACCAAGCAATTTTTCGACATTCGGACTCACATAATCTACCTTGGATGTCTTTGCATCAATCATCAGGAAAATGTCATCTACATTCATCGATAATTTTTGAAACAATTCGTCTCTGTACAAAATTTCCGTATCTTTTCTCTTCAGCCGCAACCGGTTTTCTTTTAGAATGATTATAATGATAATGACCGCAACACTGAATACAATCCCACCAATAATAAACATAGTCTTAAACTGTAGATTATTCATACTCGCATTGACTACATCTGCTGGAACAATGCCCAGTAATGTCCAGTTCATAATTTCTGCGGCTTCATAAATCAGATAGTATTTCTTTCCATCCAGATTTACAAGCATTGCACCACTGTTTTCCTGTTGAAATTTCTTTGCAAGAGCGAGGACATCCTCTTCGGAAAGATCAGAATGTTCTCTCAGAAATGCCAAAAAGTTATATACATCTTTTTGTGTGTTTACAGCATGATTAATCATGACACGTCCATCCGATTGAATGACATAGCTACTTGTATTTCCATCAAAAGCTGCGATATCCAGTACTTTTACAATATCAGAGTTGTTATATGCAACTGCAATAGCATCGTATGCAAATCCCTGATACGTTCCAGAAACTTCCGGGCAGGCAAACACAAGTAATTGTGGCTTTCCAGGCAAGGTTGCGTTCATGATAATATCTTTCTTCTGTGTGATCTGATCTTCAATATTTCCCTGTAATCCAAGATACCCTGTTTCCCCTGCCACCGTTTGATAATTTCCCTCGGCTGACAGAAAATAAAAGTTGGAAAACTCCGTCTCTTTCTGCGCTTTATCTATGTAATCACGAATTTCACTTTCACTTGAAGTATTCTGTAAATATTCACTCCACATATGAAGATACGTCAGATTTTTATTGACTAACTCATTTAATGCACTGTTTGATTGATGGAAAATCTCAGTCAAATGAGAAACACTTTCATGATAAACCGTCTGCGATACAAAATTAAAATACTGGATGCTGACCGTAACAATTCCAATAAGTAAAACAATAGCAGCAAGTAAGGTTCCTGCTCGTTTACTTTTGAACTGTTTTTCCATTTTCATACTATACTTCGTATCAGTCATTTTTATTCCCTCAAAGTAATATATTGTTCAGGCTCTGCAAGTACGGCATTACCTTGTAACACATAATCCACCCAAGTATCTTTTACCTGCTGTTCCTCTTTTGTAAACCCATGGTCCTCATCTGTAAGAAAAGGAGTCATATTATTCTCTGTCGCAAGACAAGTCACAGTAAACGTATCCTCTTCCTTAAGCTGCTTTCCGTCTTTCTTAATCTTAAGCAACGTATACTTTCCATTCTTTTCCTTTACTTCAATGGAAATTCCACTGACAACAGGTAAGGAACCTTTATTAAAAGGCTGGAAACCTCCCTTTGTACCTTCCACAAAAGATTGGACTGTTTCCAATAATTCTGCACCACTCATTTTCTTTTTATAAGCACACAGACCATTCGGCATAATCATATTTCCCGCCATCTTTTCCGTATAATCTGCCTGAAGCACACTGCCGGTAAAACTATTACTGGTTGCAAGTAAGACATCACTTTTATAATATCCGCGCAGTGTATTCGCCATTACAGAATACGATTCATTTCCTCCGTCACTATAAAAATAATTAGAATATGATTTCGGAGAGTTCAAAACTACTTTTTCGTTAGAAGTATCTTTCGATTGCCGAAGCATGGAATCAAAAGCTTTGTATGCCTGCTGAGAGTTATATTCACCTGTAATCATCTTTGAAACCACATCTTGGGAAACACTGAAAAAATCATTGGAAGCAATACGAATATACATATGATTCTCTTCAATTACTGATTTTACATCCTTTAGATAATCTGTAAGCTGAAGAGGTACATCCTGACTGTAACTAAGCGTATCCTGTCCATCGGCAATTATATTCTGTGCCTTTGCAGAAAGCATTATCTTAAGAACCTTCATCGCATTATCTCTGCGTGTCTCATCTTTTTCCAATTCACTGTTTAAAGCAACCTGAAAATAAGGAGTGGTCATTATCCACTTTTCTCCATTCTGTTCAAAAAACGGAAGAAATACGGTATCTATTCCCTGATCTTTATACTTCTTAACTCCAAAAGAACTTCCAAAGTACATAGCAAGTTCCCCGTTCTGATATAAATTATCTACCATATCATAATTAAGATTAATATCATCCGGTTCAAGTTTTGTATCTTTAATAAATTGTTCCATTCGGTCAAAAGCAGCTGGCCAGACAACATTATCAAGTCCAACTTTTTCCGTACTTGCTGGATCACTATATGCGGTTCTCCACTTGCGTCCATCCGTAGAGGAAAGTTCTGAGGCGGACAACCCCTGCAGCGTCTCCATACAAGTATAATCATAAAAATAGTCAGCAGCAAATCCTCGAATTCCTACCTTCTCGAATGCCTGACATGCAGAAACAAAACTTTTATAATCTGTAGGAAGGGGAATATTATATTTCTCAAAAAGTGCTTTATTAACAACAAATCCATGCGCATCCGCACAAACCGGAAGCCAGTTCACACTGCCATCCTCATTCATAAAGCTGTTAAGATAAGAATTATAGACAGCTCCTGCTTCATTCGTAGTAGACAAGTCCATCAGACTATTTTGTAATGGCAGCGCATCATGCAGGGAAAAACGGCAACAGGTAATAATATCTGGCATACCATCACTTTTCTGAAGAAACCGATAAAAATCAAGATCATTATTTCCCACTACAAATTCAATATTTACATCCGGAAGCTGAGACTGGATATACGGTGCATATTTCTCATACAGATTCGTAGTCCACAAATACACCCGGATCGTTTCTTTATTTTCCTGTTCCCTGCTCTTTTTCCCACAGCCTGATAAAAGCGATGCCACCATCACCGCTAATAACACTACAGCGAAAAATCTGTTCCATTTTTTCTTTTTCATACATCGTCTCCCTTTATTTCTGAAAATACACCTGCAAAAACAAAGATGCACTGTCTCTTCAGACAATGCATCTTAAACGTAGCGGCTTACTGCCATGTTACAGGCCCTCTAGCTTCGCGTCTCAGACTTTCGACTGATCTGCCCATAATTCGTATTTTACTCATTATACATTTTTTGTAGTTATATGTCCATCTCTTTTCAGAAATATTTGGTAAAATTTCTGTTAAATATTATTTTTCTCCCCATTTTAACAATAATACTGAATTTACAATAATGATATTTTAATAGTGTTTTTTATCATCTTCCCATTATTTTTCCAATTGTACAATTTATAAAAAAGAGGATCAAATCAAGAATTACTATAGTTGCTCCTACAGGTGTAGAGCATAAAATAGAAAACACAATTCCCAAAAATGCACCAACAACAGAAAGAATCGCTGCATAAACAACCACACCTTTGAAAGACCGGGCTACACGCATCGCAGAAAGTGCAGGAAATATAATAAGTGCTGATATTAAAAGGGAACCTACCAGACTCATTGCAAGTACAATGATTACTGCGGTAATTACTGCAATCATCAGATTATAGCCTTCTGCATTTTTTCCAATCGCTTTTGTAAAGTTCTCATCAAAAGTAACTGCAAAAATCCGATTATAGAACAAAATGAAAAATGCAACGACCAATACTGACATAATAATACAGCTAATCACTTCCCCTTCCGTTAATGTAAGAATCGTTGTAGAACCAAATAGCGTTGAACAGACATCTCCCGATACATTTGCCGATGTAGAAAAAATATTCATAACAAGATATCCTACTGCCAGTGCACTTACGGAAAGCATCGCTATGGCAGCATCCCCTTTTATCTTCGTATTTTGCCCGGTCCTAAGAAGTAAAACCGCCGCAATGATCGTTACCGGCATAATAAAAATAGTATTATTAACCAATTTGAAAATAGTAGCAACTGCCATAGCTCCAAAAGCAACATGGGAGAGTCCATCTCCAATAAAAGAAAAACGCTTCAACACAAGTGTTACTCCTAAAAGAGAAGAACACAATGCAATTAAAACTCCGACGATCAATGCATATCGCACAAACGGGTAGGATAGATAAAAAGAAAGCTCCTGCAAGATGTGTGTCATTTTTTCTCTCCCCCTATTCTGTCTTCTTCTGTGTTTTTAAATAACTTCCACTTATCACTGTTCATATACTCTTCTTTTGTTCCGTAAAAAGAATCTCTTTGATCCATATGAAGAATGTGTGTTGCATAAGTAAGTGCCTGCACATCGTGGGAAACCATAATAACTGCGATTCCCTCTTCATTTAAATCTTTTGTTACCTGGTAAAATTCCGCTGTTACCTTTGGATCAAGACCTGTAACCGGCTCATCTAATAAAATCACCTTACTGGTGGCACATAATGCTCTTGCCAAAAGAGTTCTCTGCTGCTGCCCTCCGGAAAGATTTCGATAACAGGACTTTCGAAGATTCCAAACATCCATTTTCTTCATTTTTTCCTCTGCCATACGTTTTTCCACTTTACTGTAGAAAGGACGCCATCCGCATTTTGCAAGCGTACCGGAAAGAACGATTTCTTCTACAGTTGCCGGAAAATCTTTCTGAACAACCGTTTGCTGTGGCAGATATCCCACTTCGTAAGCTTTTAATCCGTCACCAGCCATCACTTCTCCACTGATCGCATCCTGTAGATGAAGAAGTGTTTTAATCAATGTACTTTTCCCTGTTCCATTTTCCCCTACAATACAAAGATAATCACCTTTTCCAACTTTAAAATTCAAATCTGATACAATGGCATGTCCCTCATATCCTAATGTTAAGTTTTTACATGTAAGATAAGCCATCTCTGTCCCCTCTTTCCCTGAAGAATATTGCCTTTTCATTTCTTAATAGCAATATTTTGATACAATATCTACAATGTTTCAATCTGTCTTTTTCAATTAAAGAATGCCCTGGCATTTAATTTAATGCTTTTGATAAAACAGATAAGTTCTCACGCATTACTTTTAAATATGTGATTCCTTCTAAAAGCTGTTCGTTTGTAACGGATTGCAAAGAATTCATTACCAGTATATCCTGATCTTTCTTTGCTGTATTCGATTTGATCGATTCCGCAATCCGGCCATCCGAATTCTCTATTGTTAGTATGACTGGCAAATGCAATGTATCTACCTTTTGAGCAAGAAACGTTACCGTTTCAAATCCGGCCATTGTCTCTGCACTACAGCCAACAAATGCCGCATAATACTTTAGTTGATAATCATCTGCAAGATAGCGAAATGGAAAACGGTCTCCAAATAAAATCGCTTTGTACTTTCCGTTTTTTATCGTAGCAGCGTACTGTTTATCCAAGTGATCAAGCTTTTTAATATAAGAGTCCGCATTTTTCTCATAAATTTCTGCATTTTGGGCATCAATATTTGCTATTTCCTGTGCAATATTTTTAACAAGCACTTCTGCATTCCGGATAGAAAGCCAAATATGCTCATCATATTCTGGTTCTTCTTCCACATCATCTGCTTCTTCCCCTTCTTTATGAGAATGGCCCCAGAAGCCCTTTCCTTCCTGCATTCCTTCTACAACTTCCTCTTCCTTTACAGAATTACCCAAAACATCCATAAGATTGATTACTTTTAAATCTTTATTTTTCGCTTCTTTTAAAGCATCCCTAACCCATGCATCGGATTCTCCTCCGACATAAATAAAAAGATCTCCTGAACCGGCAATTGCAATATCACGTATCGTAGGCTGATAACTGTGCATATCCACACCATTATCCAGTAATAATGTTATATCAAAACGCTTTTCTTGATTTTCAATAATATTTTTCACCCAGTCATATTGTGGAAAAGTAGTACAAACAATTGAAATCTTATCACTAGAAACCTTCTCCATAACATCTTCTTCTGCATTGCTATCTTTTTTTTCATTGACAAAAATATTCGGAGTCTCTGCTGCATTATTTTTTATCACAGAACAACCTACCGATAAAAAAAGACACAGAAAAAGACTCGTCAGTAACAGAGAACTTGCAGATAACATTCTTTTCTTTTTAAATAACCGTTTCATAAATCGCTTTCCTTTCCTGTCCTTTAACCAGCTTTTCTATAGCATTACGAGCATTATCACTTTGTAATTCTATTTTTCCTTATAACCTCAAAAAACGCAAATCGATTGCAATTTCATATTCTAGACATTATCAATAGAAAAGTCAAGAAGAAAATACAAATGAGTTGCGTTTTTATGAAAATTCAAGTCGAGCCGCTGCGAGACTTGGCGCGTGATTCTGGTCAGCGTAAGCTGACATATTCTTTACAGAATCACTGCGCATCCTCGCGGAGCGTTTATCTCAGTCTGAGATTGGACTCCCACTAGGACAAATTTGCTGTCACTCACCACCTGAAAGAGGTGGGAGTCTTCTCGACTGTAATAAAAACGGCGGTTCCATGCTATTGCACAGAACCGCTGTCATAGAAAGATAAAGATTCCTTACTTTTTCACGATAACCTTTTTGGTTTTTGACCATACAGAATAAGCGTTATAGGTTTTACCTCCAATTTTTGTAGTTTTATAGCTTCGTACACGAACATAATATTTTTTCCTTGCTTTTAGTTTTTTAATAAACTTAGATGTCTGTCTACCTTTTGCTATTTTTACTATCTTTGTTTTTGACTTTTTAAATTTTGCATTTGTTGAATACTGAATCTGGTATCCTGTTATTGCTTTTTGTTTTTTCCATGTAACTTTTAAAGCCCTTGAATGAGCTTTTAATTTCGGCGCCGGCATCTTTTTACCACGAATGTTAAACAATACTGTTTGTGTACCAGTATAGTTTCCTTTCATAGTAATCTGTACAGAATATGTTCCTGGTTTTTTTCTTCCAGAAGCATATGTTACAGCATAATTCGTTGAAGAAATCACGTTGCCGTTTTGATCCTTAATAATAACTGCTGGCTGTTTTACTTTTCCGTTATAAGTGTATTCTGTCTCTGACAAATTCACTTTAAGATCTGTAATATCTGCTTTATGAGAAGGTAAAATCGGTTTTATTTTGGCGATTTCTTTATAATCACCACATCTTTTACAAAGATATCCCTTACTGCCTTCTTTTACATCAGTTGGTTTCTCCTTTATGATTTCCTTTGATTCATCCCAGTCATGATCTCCATAATAAGCGGTGCAGATAATAGAAAGAATATTGTCCTGAGGAAGGATACTATTCGTTCCTGCGGTTTTTGTTTGTCCTACACCTTTTAATTCTGGATTCTTCTTTGCATCATAACTACAGGAAGTAACCGTACCACCCTTATCATAACCAACAAAACCGCCTGCTTTATAATCTGTAGATTCAGCAGTCACCTTACCTGCTGCATAGCTATTATCAATAGAACAATTCAGATTACTTATGCCAGTAAATCCTCCTACCTTAGGTTCCCATCTATTCACCTTACTATGTACATCACCATAAGAAATACAATTATGAATAGTTACATTATCTTCTATATAACCAACAAACCCTCCTGCATTCCAGTTATTTGCAGTAACCTTTACATCTGCAATACAATTCTTTGCTTTACTTTCCCAAAATAATATTCCGGCAAATCCGCCAACGCTCCATTGACCAGACACATTTCCCTTTGCTGTACAATTCTCATAACTACCTGAGAAATCGCTTCCGATAAATCCACCACTGCAGCCATGTCCATTTATTGTAATATCTGTACTACAATCTTTATAAGTACCATAACTATTATAACCTGCCAAACCACCGGTCAGAGCACTATTACTTTCAATAGTTCCACTGACATGACAGTTAGAAACAGTGGTACTAAGACCATACCCTTGTGCTGCACTGCCAATTAGTAGACCAGCAGCATCTACAATATCATCGCTTGAATTCGGAATAGCCTCTGTTTTTATATAACCATCCTTAATTATAACATTTTTGATTTCAATTCCGGAAACATGGCCAAATAATCCTGCACTAAATTTTTCAAAACTTTCGTCTACATATAAACCAGAAATTGTTTTATTCGCACCATCAAAATATCCGGTAAAAGAATGAAAAGAACTTGTAGAAGTTCCAGAGCCAATTGGAATCCAACGGTGTGCAGATAAATCAATATCATTACCTAATAAAAAGTATTCTTTATTATGAGTATATTCTTGATCTGCAATTCCGGAATTGATATCTTTTGCTAATTTAGCCAGCTGTTCTGGGGAATTAATTATATAGGGATCTTCTTTTGTTCCTGTACCGCTTTGCTACATAATCAGTCCATTCCCCAGCAGGTGAAGCTAAAGCCTTCAGTGGAAGTAATCCTACGCAAAGCAATAAGCTTATTAATATACTTACTAATGTTTTTCGTTTTACCATATTTGTTTCCTCCCTTTTGTGAAATTATAAAAGACCTTCTCTTTTATCTATAATAACATGAATACCTATAAAAACACAATAGAGTTTTGTATAAATTCACTATAATCTATTCGGAAACATTATTAGTAAATATGATATTTTTATGTTTTTTGATTTGTAACTCCTATTTTTTTATTTTATCGATAGCTGGTATTCCATTCCCGTTTATTAAAGCTTTCTTTGCAAGCTGATCAACCTGTTCATTATAATAATCTCCGGAGTGTGCTCTTACTTTCTGGAATATAACTTCCATCTTCTCCTGCATATTTCTCATAAATGCAGCATATTTCTTCGTATGTAGATTCTTCGCAGTCCATACACCCGTTGCCCATTTTTCAATTCCCTCATAATCATAATGAAGAACAACAGAAGAATAACCGTTTTCAAATGCCCACTGTACTGCATACATTGCTCCATACATCTCTCCGGCTACATTACGAATAGCCAGAAGTTCCGGCTCCTCACCATTTCCATATCGCTCGAGGATTCTTCCATCTTCCAGTAAAATAACACAGCCAAAAGAATATTTTTGAAGATTTACGTCAAAACTTCCGTCTACATAAACAACAAGCCGGTTAGGTGTTGAGGTTGTCAATGGACTAGAATCTATACTTGTTGCTGCTGTTGAAAAATTTTTACCAGTAGCTGTCTTAACTGCTCTAATATTTAAAAAAGCTTCTGCCTCATCTTTCGTTAAAAATCCCTTATATTCTGCTCCAGAATAGCCATGCACTGCTTTTTTACATTCATCCCATGAATAAAATAATCCTGTTTTATTTCCTTTTTTTACAGCGTAAATTTTCTTTTTTGCCATCATTCTTCCTCCATTTTTCCATTCTTACATAACTATATCGGGGAAAATTAGGAAAGTCAATCCATTGTTTTCTCAAAAAAACTGTATTTTTATCGCATTTTATGGTATTTTATTTATAGAAATTTTTATCACAATAATAATTTTTCTGCTTGGTAAATAATTATCAACTCCACTATAAAGATGTTAGGGTGAAAGGAACCGTTATGTTAGATTTACTTTATTCCTATAAAACCACTGTAAAGTTTTTAGGCAGCGTATTAGGCCCGGATTATGAAGTTGTTCTTCAGGACCTATCCAATAAGAATCATTCTGTAATTGCAATCGAAAATGGTCATATCAGCGGAAGGACTATTGGCAGTCCTCTTACAAGTGCTGTATTTCAGATGCTTTCCTCCAAAGTATATGAGGAGAATGATTTTATTGCCAATTATAAAGGTGTTGCGGAAAATGGACATATTCTCCGTTCTTCTAGTATGTTCATTAAAGACTCCAACGGGAACCCGATTGGTCTTTTATGTATTAACTTCGATGACAGCCGATATGTGGAGCTTCACGAGAAATTATTTTCCATGATCCATCCTGGAAATTTTGTTAAAAATATAGCTTCTGGACTTTCAAATAGTACGGATAATCTAAAAGATTTATCCAGCACTATTACGGAAAACTTTGCAATAGATGTTGCAGCTCTAAGAGAACAGATTTTCAATGATGCAACTGCCAATCTTAAAACACCATTAGACCGTCTGAATCAGAATGAGCGAAAAGAGATTATGATAAAGCTTCATGAACAGGGTTTATTTCAATTAAAAGGCTCCATACCTTTTGTCGCAAAAAGATTCTCCTGTTCACAGGCAACAATTTACAGATACTTAGGAGAAATAAATAATTAAATCCTGATTTGATGAACTAAAGAAACGAAAAGCAGAAATTTAATATAGAATAAATTGTGAAGATAGTCGCGGCGTAGAAAATGCCTGACCGGCATTTTTACTTGCTCCGA
>ERZ832973.548-NODE-548-length-43621-cov-8.602557_pt1 | contig 43621 bp, 42 predicted proteins | sample MGYA00519950_ERZ832973 | MGnify/ENA primary metagenome ERZ832973 (study PRJEB31850, sample SAMEA3708734) | human gut metagenome | biome: human gut; feature: human-associated habitat; material: faeces | place: China | collected 2014 ... | reverse complement strand
GACCTTGGATTCATTATGAATCCTTGGTCCTTCTTTTTTATAGGCTATGTTTTTTCACAGCCCCTTTTTGTTAAAAGTGTTTACACGGTTTTGAAATTTTTGTATGTGAATGTGCCAAGTAGGAAATCCCTCCGACTATAATGGTACTAAAGATACTTCCCATAATAGTGCCTATGATTTTTCCGTTTATATAGTCTCTATTCGTATCAGAAATATCTTTATCAACCGCGTCCCAATCAATAGCTTCCGCCTTAGTGTATTTGATAAGCTCACCGTCATCAGATAGGCTGGTCGCGTAAACTGGCTTCCCGTGAACTGCTTCCATCTGATCTGCAGTAACAATTGCCTCTAGTAACGCTTTATCGTTACTAATAAACAGCTGTGTATGCTGTACTTTATACCAAGTAACAGCATTGATGATCCTTTGATCTGCGATCCGCCGGTGTAATATCCTAACATCAACCTCATCCGGCTCTTCTTCCAAGGAGAATTTATTTATATTACGAAAAATCTGTGGCTGGACCACACAGGAATTAGGGGATCGGATCGGGCTTACCAAGCAAACCATCAGCAATTTAGAAAATGGGAAATCCACAATGAGTAAATTGCAATATATTGGTTTGCGATATATTTTTGAATATGAAATTACTCACTCTAAAGCTCCTTATGTAGAACTCTTAAAAAATGCTATGGATAAATTATTAGACGCCAAGCTAACACGTGAGGAATTTAAAAATTATCAAGCAAAATTTTTGTACGAGGCTACAGCTCCGCAAAATAAATTTCGCAAAAAAGCCGTTTCAAGTATTGCACATGCAGCTACTGTTGGTGCAACAGTTGGTGCTGGCATACTGGGCGCTGGTTTATCTCCAATCGGTACAATCGGCGCCGTTGTCGGAATGACAACACCAATCGGTGCAATTGGTGCAATCGGCGCCGCTACAGGAGCGGTTGCTGGAATGGTTACTGGAGCAACAACTGATTGGTTCGCTCGATTAAATTCAAAAGACGATGATGTAGAAATTTTCCAAGATGATAATATGAACGACTAAGTATTTTCATTATGCTGAAATGCACTGTAAATTTATTTTTTCACTCTATAATAGCAAATTGCACAAAAAGAACGTACATCTTTCTATATGATAACGTTATCAATAAATAGAATAACGTTCTTTATAAATTGATGTGATCTATATTTTCAGACACTTTTTTCTTCCCTAGAAATAAAAATCTTTGTAAAGTATTTCATAAAATTATATGATATACTACTGCTATATAATACGAGGAGGAACAACTGGATGATAAAGATAAGGCGGGAACAGATTGCAGGAATGAATATGCACTATAAATACAGAACTTTGGATTATTTCTTTAAAACGCAGCAGGCTCTCGGAATAAAAAATATAGAGTTTTGGTGTGCAAGACCGCATTTCCTGCTAGATGATTATGGGTTTGAGGATGCGGCTGAATTAAAAAAGAATGCAGCAGATTATGGATTGACAATCGGAGCTTTTTCACCGGAGTGTACGATTTATAATTATGCACTTTGCTGTCATGACGAGACGGCAAGGAAGCATTCAATCGGATATTTTGAAAATGGAATCCGTGCAGCGGCAGAAGCTGGTGCGAAAGTGATGGTACTCAATTGCTGCGGCGGTGCAAGAAATGAAGATCCGAGACGTATTTTTGAACGTGCGGTTCAAACCTTGCGTCGGCTTTCAAAAACTGCTGCGGAAGAGGGGGTTGTTCTTGCAGTGGAAACAGTACGGCCAGAAGACGCAACGGTTATTAATATGCTTCCAGAGCTAAAAAAACTTTTGGAGTCGGTTAATGAGCCGCAGATACAGGCTGCCCTGAATTTGACGAGTGCCGGAGTGGCAGGAGAGTCGATGAAAGACTGGTTTGAAGCATTAGGAGACAAAATATATCATATCCGTTTTGTGGATGGACGTCCGCAGGGATGCCTTGCATGGGGAGATGGTTTGAGACCGTTAGAGGATCAATTGATTTGTCTGGATCAGTACAAATATAAAGGATTGCTAAGCCTGGCACTGAATGATGCACGCTACCTGGAGGATCCGGCTGCAGCCGATCGGCAGAATATGCGTGAATTGGAACCGTTTATAATGGATTAATTGTATGAGGAGGAAGCGAAAATGAAAATAGTTGATTTTGATAAACTTTCGGTATTGAATCTTCATTATTGCCAATATACGTTGGATTATTTCCTGGATTGTATGCAGGAACTGGGAATCAAAAATGTAGAATTGCTGGGAGGGCATCAAGGACTTTGGCTGGATCCAAATGAATATCAGGATCCAGAGCCAGTCCGTAAAAAATTACAGGAACACGGTTTGAAGTGCCCAGTATTTACACCACAGAATTGCCGGTTTGGTTATCAATTTGGTGTAAAAGAACCAGAACTGAGAGAAAAAACATTTGGATTTTTTGCAAATGCGATACGTCTGGGGGCTGCGCTGGGGGCAGACAAGATGGAAGCAAATTCTGGATGGGGTTACTGGGATGAAGCGGAGGAGGATGGGTTGAAGCGGGCAGCTGAGATGCATCAGAGACTTTGTGAGGTCGCAGAGGAAAATGGCGTGACAATTGTGGCAGAGACTTTACGGCCGCAGGAATCAAGAATTGGGTATAGTTTGCAGCAAATGAAACAGTTATTTGATTTAGTCGATCATCCGCGCTTTAAAGTTATGATTGATTTGACAGCAATGTCAGTTTCTGGTGAAACGATTCAGCAGTGGTTTGATGTTTTTGGAAAGGAAAACATTGTACATGCACATTTTCAGGATTGTGATCCCTATGGGCATTACATCTGGGGTGAAGGGAAGAGAAACTTAAGAAAGGATTTAGAGGACATGGTAAAAAATGGATATGAGGGATATTTTACGCAGGAACTGACAGCACCAGCGTATTACCTGGATCCATTTCGTTATGACAAAAGAAATGTGCAGAATTTGAGAATGTACATGGAATAGAGGAGAGAAAGAATATGTGGACAGATGAATTATTTCATGTAAAAAAGCCAATCATTGCACTGTTGCATTTGCGGGCGCTGCCGGGGGGATCCTCTGTATGAAAAAGACGCAACGATGGGAGAGGTAATTGAAAATGCAGCCAGAGAGCTTCAGGCGCTCCAGGAGGGAGGAGTAGATGGAGTTTTGATTGCCAATGAATTCAGCCTTCCGTATGAAAAAAAGGTTTCCTACGTAACTGTGGCAGCGATGGGACGGGTTGTGGGAGAATTAAAAAAAGAGATAAAAGTTCCATTTGGTGTCAATATTGTTTCTAATCCATTGGCGACGATTGACTTGGCAGCAGCAGTCGAGGCAGATATGGGATGAAAGTGAGCTTTAGGGAAAGAAAAAAGATATAAATGTAATCTGTAAATAAGCGGGCACTGTGAAATCTGATAGAGTGAAGGTTTTTGCAGTGCCTTTGTGTGTAGAGAGGAGAAAAATAAGATGGCAAATGGGGTAAGCACAACGCAGATACGAGAATTTCTTGCTACTTTACCGGTTAATAAGGTCTTTCATTTATCAGAAATCATGGAACTCATCGAAAAAGAACCTGGATGAGGGATTTAAAAGAGAAAACCAGTATAATCATACGGGGTGCAATGTCTATGATGGCCATACAATTAAGAGTCAGCCGATGGGGTTCTGGATAAGGGCAGACGTATTGCAATATAAAATGGATCATAGAATTCCCATCTGTTGCATATATGGAGAAGTGGTATGGGATAAAACGGGAGAATGGGTTACGACAGGCGAGAGCCGAACTGGCTGTGTGATGTGTGGATTTGGTTGTCATCTGAAGAAAGAGCCGAACCGAATTCCGAGGCTGCGGTGTTCAAAAAATCCGGTACATCGTCGGATGTGTGAAGGAATTTTAAAAATTGAGAATCATGGAGTTACATATGAGGAGGCGTTGCAGAGGTGCCATATTGCGACAACGATAGAAGAGATTCAGTCGGATGCAGAAGATAAGGGGAGGGCTGCATAAACGAATATTTTTTCAGACGATGATAGGAATTTTAAATGGAGTTTGCTATAATGATAACAACGATGGTTGAAGAGCAGGAAAGGAATCAGGGATGACCGGATTTGTACAGAGCAAAATCGAGTTAGAGCGGGATGTACAGAATGAGCTTCTGAACTGGAAGAATAAACGGCATCATACTGTATTACAAATAGAAGGACCATGGCATGTTGGAAAGACGCATGAGGTCAAGAAGTTTGTATATAGCCATTATAAACAGGTCGTCTATGTGAATCTCGTGCGTGATGAATATGGATTTGAAGATCTAATGCTTACAGATCATTTTATGCGGGAATATTGCAGGAATGCAGGAATTGGTGAGTATGTGGATGATGAAAGTACAGTTCTCGTGATTGATGAGATTCAGGAGCGTGCGAATGTCTACAATGCGATCCGTGATCTGCGGGAACAGCTTGGATGCGACATCATTGTCAGCGGCAGTTATCTTGCCAGAACCGTCAATTCCAGAGACTTCTTCCTTCCGGCAGGGATTGCGTACCTTCAAATGTACCCGCTGTCATTCAAAGAATTTTGCAGAGCATTGAATATAGAAGATATATTGGAAACAATCAGCTTGAAGTCAGAATCCAAGGATGAAGATTATCAGAAACTTGAAGAGGCCTATCAGGTATATCGAAAAATTGGTGGGTATCCGCTGGTTGTCACAACATTCATAGAATCCAGACAGATTGACGACTGTATGGTGGTTCTTGAAGATCTGATTCGTACCTTTACGGCAGAGTCAAGTCGATTCTTTACCAATAGTACGGCACTTAGTATTTTCCAGGAAGCGTATAAAGCAGTTCTGGTGCAGATTGCGGAAGAGAAGAAGGGCACTGGAAAGACATTTCTGGAATTTGTCACGAATTTTGTGAAAGACACGGTAAAGGAACCGGTGAGCAGGAATGAGGTGCGCACAGCGGCTTCGTGGCTGTTATATTCCGGAATTATCGGCTACTGCGATCTTTATAATAATGGGGATGTGACAGATGTTGTCAGCAATCGAAGGGCATACTTTGCTGATCCGGGAATCGCAAATTATATTTCCAGTATGGTTACAGTTCCGAAAGACGCGACCGAGGGAATGTTGACAGAGACATTTGCGTATACAGAGCTTAGTCGCTTGTATCAGGCTGCTCCGGGGAAAAAGCGTGTTCGGGGTGACAAGCCGTGCTTTTCTACCTGTGGAGACTATGAACTGGATTTTGTGGTTGTCGATAAAGATGATGTTCGCTATGGACTTGAGGTAAAGAGCGGAAATAATCGTGCCAAATCTTTGGAGTATTATAGAGATAAGGGTATGGTTGACAAAGGGTTCCGGTGTGCACTTTCTCATGGAGGTCAGGGATCACGCTTTGCAACGATACCGATTTATACGATCGGATGCCGATTCCCCTATGAGACAGTATAAAATGGATGAATGAGTGGACGGGAGGACAAGATGCAAATCGATTTAGAAAGAAAAGCATCTAGTAAATTGCTTGCATGGAAGAATAAACCGAACCATTCTACACTTGAAGTGTCAGGGGCAAGACAGGTTGGAAAAACTTATCTGGTCAATAAGTTTGCGGACCGGGAATATAAAAGAAAAATTTATGTAAATCTTCTGGAACTTTCTGGGGAATTACTGGTGAGCCATTACAGAGATCTCATTCAGAACATGAAACAGGGAGAACGGTATGAGAATCCTGTGTATGAGTTGATTAAACGATATGACCCTACGTTTGTTGATGACTCAGACACGGTTGTGATCATTGATGAGATTCAGGAATCGGTAGATATTTATAACCGGATTCGGGAGTTTACGAGAAATCTGGCGTGTGATTTTATCATTACAGGAAGCTACCGTGGAAGAATTCTGAATGACGACTTTAAATATTCGGCTGGGGATTTGGACGCAATTGATATTCAGACTCTCAGCTTTGAAGAGTTTTTAATGGCATTAGGAAAGGAAAAGCTATACCAGCAGCTGGATTTATATGGAAACAGCAGTGAAAATACGTACCGGGAGCTGGAAGAGCTTTACCATATATACTGCACGATTGGCGGATATCCGGCAGTTGTGCTAACTTATATGGAGACAGGTAGCATCTCTCAGTGCCAATTGACTCTTGAGAAGATCGTTCGCCTGTTTGCAAATGAGAGCCGGAGATACTTTAAAGACATCCTGGAATACGATAGCTATGAGAACCTGTTTACGAGTGTCGCAAGACTTCTTGTGAGGGAAAAAAAGGGATTCGAGGAAGACAGTTTCAGTGAAGAACTTCAAAGTCTTGTTGTACGGGAATACTCAAGCAATCTTTCAAAAGCTGCGGTAAACCGGGCAATTGACTGGCTCCACAGTGCAGGGATTATCGGATTTGCCGGAAAACTGACTGGATGTGATATTCTGTCTTACAAGGCAAAATCAAGAGCGTTCTTCATGGATCTGGGACTTACAACGTATTTCCTGACCCAGACAGGGTGTAGCGCAGGGGATATTCAGGGGGTGGTCAACGAAAATTTCGTATATCTTGATCTGAAACGGAGAATTTCATATCCAAGGGAAATTGCATTGGAGACCCCGGCGTTTTCTACATGGGGAAAATACGAGATTGACTTTTTTGCGAAGTCGGTCCATACAGACCAGCACACATATGCGATTGAGGTTAAGACCGAAAAAACAGCGGAAAGACCGCAGAAGAAATCTTGGAAAAGAGAAAAGCGGATTATGTTCTGTATGCAAAGGGAAATACACATGGCGGAATCCATGGAAATATTTACACGATCCCGATCTATGGGATAGCGAAGTTTCAGTTTAATTAGAGGAAAGTCGAAAACTAAAGCATTTTACAAATTTTGAGAGCAGAAGTTATGTGGATAGCAACTGCTCTCATTTTTAGTTGGGGCAGCAGGTGAAAATCTATGCATTAGTTGCCTGCTGTAGGTCCTTGCGATATCGATAATAGGTGTTACGGCTGATGCCGATTACCTTCATGCAGTCAGTCGGACATAGATCTCCGCCAAAGAGTTTGTCCCGCTTGATGATGATATTTTTTGCCTTCCGTTCCTTTTCTGTAATACAGCGACCATGTGGACGACCGAGTTTTTTCCCAGCTAAACGGGCGGTTTGCAGACCCTCAATGGTGCGCTGGCGGAGATCGTCAACCTCTTTCTGTGCCTGGTCAAAGGCGATTTTAATTTGCTTCTCAGCCAATTTCATCAGATACTGCTCCACGCCTTTAAGAATCAGATCAGCATCAGTACCGGTCATTGGAATATCAATCTGAAGAGATTCGCGGTACACAGCAGTATCGATTTGTGGCTCATTTATAAATTCTAATGTAATGCCCCGCTGATAGAGCGCTTTATAGTCTGCAAATCCTTCATCTGAAGTACGGGACATTCGGGAGACAGAGTCGAAGATGATTTTGTCATTTTCTTTTACCATTGAGATCAGATTTACCCATTTAGGGCGGTCCTGCGTTCGCCCAGTATAAACTTCGATGATCATTATGGCATCTGGGTAGCGGGATTTAATATTGCGAATCTGGCGGTCGATGTTTTGGTGCTTGCTGGAAATTCTTGCGTATCCGTATATCAATGAGGTATCCTCCAATGTGTATGATAAAAAGCATACGTTTATATTATACAATAAGTGCTCAGATAATGAAAGATATAAGTGTGCGAAAAAAACGGTCGTTTTTTTATACAGTTTCAACTTGCGTATATTGCCAATCATCTGTACACTATAAATATAACATTTTTTTCATACAATCGGGAGAGATGTGCATTGAACTATGGATATATAAGGATTTCTACAAAATTTCAGAACGTGGAACGACAGGAGCGCAACATCCGCCTGATGTGTCCGGATCCGAACCTTGTTATCATCAAGGAAATTTTTACTGGTAGCACACAGGATCGGCCTAAGTGGCGGAGATATTATCCCAGATTTATGCCTGGAGATAATATCTATTTTGATTCGGTTTCCAGAATGGCCCGTGATGAGGATGATGGAGTAAAGGAGTACCTGGATCTGTATAAAAGAAAAGTGAACTTGTTTTTCTTCGTGGAGCCTGGGATCAACACGGATGTATATCGGGAAGCCTGTCAGATGCAAATTCCACGGACTGGCACGGAGGTTGATATAATTCTGGAGGCCATCGAAGCATATCAAGTGAAGCTTGCAGAAAAGCAAGTCCGTATTGCCTTTCAACAGGCCCAGAAGGAACTGGATGATCTCAGGCAACGAACGATCGAGGGATTAGAAACAGCCAGACGTTCTGGAAAGCAGCTCGGCCGGCCTCGTGGCCGGTGCATCACCGAGAAGGAACGAAAGGCAAAAAATATTATTCTGAAACGTGATACGCTCTTTGGTGGAGATCTTTGTCCATCTGACTGCATGAAAGTAATCGGCATCAGTCGCGGCACTTACTACAAATATAGAAACGACTTATCTAAATTTCCAATTGCATAGTAAAAGGCGGAAATGCATCCATGTGTATTTCCGCCTTAAGTTCCTTTAACATAGGCGACCAGTGATCACCTATTTACATAAAAGATAAAGATATCCATGATAATAAATGCTATTCCAAACACATGGTTAGAAACTTTAAATAATAAGGGAGTATCTTTTTCAAGTATATCTTTTTTAAATTTTGCAAGCATTGCACACTTCAATACGCAGAATACAAAAAAAGCCAAAAGTCCGGTTATTTGTAAATTCTTATAATTGTAATAGGATGCCCATGCAATAAAAATACAAAATAATATCCCTGATAAATTAAAATACGAATAGACATTTCCCTTATATTTCATAGCATACCTCTCAATTAATAAATCTCATAAGATACATAGCCCGGGGTCCAACCTAAAACACCATCGTTTGTATATCCATAGGTATAACTAATATGGAGTACAACTGTATATCCATATATCATACTTCCAGCCGTAAGTAATATATTGGCAGCATAAAGCGCGGCTGCTAAAGTCACATAAGGCGAAGCAGCCATAATTTCACTAGCAATTCCAGCAGCTGTTGCGGCATCGTCAACGTGAATCGTTACATCAATAACGCATGTTTGCCCAATGGATGGGTTCGAAGGAAAAGCTTTCGCCCTTGCGGAATACGGCTGGGTATTTTCATAAGCAAGGTCAACTAACCTTTCAGCTTCAGTTTCTGTAGCTCCGTATTTTGTCATTAATACCTGGATCAGTTCATCCCTGCTGAGAGAATCGAAGTATGCCTGCTCTCTGGCAATTTCCCCGGATGACATGTATAATCTTAATGGTGCAGTTTCTGCAGCCAAGACAGTTGACGTAAAAGTGGTGCAAATAAGAATTGCTGTAAGAATAAGACTCATAATTCTTTTTCTAATTTTTTTTATAAAAGTACCTCCTTGATTTGATAGTGTCAAATTGTGGGGGTGCTTAAAATAAAAGTATTTATTTGTTCATTGGATTCACTCCTTTTATGTTTAAATATAGTGAAATTAAGTATGTGTTTTATTTTTCTATGTGTAAATTCTATCATAGTTGTTTTAAAAGCGCAATATTAGTAAATCAATCATAAAAATTCTGCAAGTTTTCAGTTGAAATGCAAGAAATTCTTCATTTTTGACGTGGATGTAGTAATATTGTCATTTTACTATTCGCTTAGCTATATCCGCACCTAAGAAAATGATTTTTTGCAACCGATTTATTTCGAGCAGTTGACCTTTCCCGAATTACAAGGTTGCCTTCCATAAAAAAGGGGCTGTCGCAATAGCAAATTCCATATCTTTTAAAAAAGGGATCAGGGTGCATGTATCGGTTGGACGCGGGCTAATATCAATCCATGTGATGTATTCAGAGTCCACTGCGTGCTGGATGTTATAAGCAGGTTTTAACTGTCCATTCAGCATCGCATCTTCTTTCATTCTCATGAAGGTCGCATCCGGGTCTGTTTTGGAATAACTGTTTCTATCCCCAAGCGTATACAGTTTTTTCGTATATTCCTTTAGTTTCTCCAGATATTGATCCAGCTGTTCCAGGGATTTCTGCAACTGTGTTTTTCTACGTCCAATTCCATGCACGAACACAATTCCCTCCTGTACTTTGACGCGGCACAACTGCTTTTTTAACCGTTTTAATGTGTGGATGGATATCTGGTCATGGTATACGGTCCTGATTCCATAGAGTTCTTCGCATTCAGCCACAAAAGAAGTTAGTTTTGTGTATAACCGAGCCTGATTTTTCGTAATAGCCCGTTTCCATACAAATGTATATTTATTGGCTGCCGATTCAATCTTGGTGCCATCAATAAAAATGGTCTTTCCCGAAATTTCACCAAGAAGATAGAGCAGATCTGACATTTGGGCAAGCAGAACCTTTGCGCAGGCAGAAAAATGTAGGGAGATAAAACGCGCAATCGTTGCATGATCAGGGGCAGGCATTCCTTCAAGGAGATACATAAAGTTGATATCCCGTTTACATGCTTTTCGGATATCTCGACTTGAGTAGATTCGATTCATTGCTGCATAGATAACGAGTTTCAGCATCTGACGCGGCGTTGCCTGATTTTTTCTGATCCTGCCATAAGTTTTATATAGTTCAGAAAGGTCCATTTCCTCCACAAAGGCACTTACCAGACGAACTGGATCATCAGATGGAATAGAAATCTCTAAATCCAGCGGAAGTTTGATTTGATAATACAGAGAAAAAGAGGTATAATCTCTCTGTATTATTTTGTTTAGTCGCATAAACTGATTATACCACGAACGCCGGGCTTTTCGAAGCTCGGCGTTTTGTGTTGGATATATAAAATGAGCTGCCGCACGTTAGTGCACCAGCCCCTTTTTACTGGCAGAAGCTTCCGGTCGATCAAAAAGGCTTATCTCTTTTATATGGGAAGAGCTCCGGACCCGTGTTCTATTCTATTTATCATCATAATGACACCGTGGCGAAATATGGTACTCCTTGATTTTATATTGCAGGCATCTCCGTGAGATTCCAAGATATTCGGCCGTCTTTTCACGATGTCCGGAGCAGGTCTGGAGGGCGGCGATAATTTGGTCGCGGGTAGGCATATTGGAGCGCCTGACACCGGAAATTGTGGCCGGAACGGTGACATCGCCGGGAAAATGATTGGTAATACTGCCTGAAAATGATATCGGGAGTGATGCCTGTGGAATCGGTCCGCTTGGGAAAATCGCAGAGACCGTGGATTTCGTCCCAGGAATATCCTTGCCAGAGTCATGTCGCTCATCGGGAGTAATATCCAGCAGACCATCCGGAATCTGGCTGATCATTCTGGTGGCGCGAGGGGTCATGACGACCATACGCTCCACAAAATTGCGTAGTTCCCGGACGTTTCCCGGCCATGAATAGCGCTGTACTGCGTCCAGAACAGAATCGGAAAATTCCTTTTGAAGATTATACTTTTTTCCAAAATAGTGAAGAAAATGAAGGCACAGGGGAATAATATCTTCTTTACGGTTGTGGAGTGGTGGAATCGTAAGAGGAATGACCTGGATCCGGTAATACAGGTCCTCACGAAATTGCCCTTGCTCCACGAGTTTCTGGAGGTTCCGGTTTGTTGCCGCGATTAGGCGAAAATTGACCTTTTTTGTTTTTGTGGAGCCGATTCTCTGAATACTTTTTTCTTCCAGTGTTCGGAGCAGCTTTCCCTGTACATTGATTGGCAGTGAATTAATCTCATCGAGAAACAGGGTACCACCGTCTGCAGCTTCCACCAATCCTATTTTTCCATCCTTTGCAGCGCCGGTAAAAGACCCTTTTTCATAGCCGAATAGCTCTGCCTCAATCAGATTTTCAGGAAATGCGGCACAGTTGACCGTAATCAGCGGTTTGCCACACCGCTCACTGTGTTCATAGATATAGTGGGCAAGAACTTCCTTTCCGCTTCCAGATTCTCCGTAGAGAAGGACTGTGGAATCCAAAGAAGCCACATTCGCTGCGACGGACAGGAGCTGTTGAAATGCGGGACTTTTCGCCACGATATCCTGCTTTTCACGGACAGCAGGTTCCTTTGTATCATAGTTGATGATCTTATGTTCTTTTAACAGGGAATGATACAGATCTTCAAAAGTCTGTATATCCTGCATCATACTGATCACATACTGGATATTTCCGAATGCGTCGAAGATCGGTATTCCGGTGACCATACGCAGTCGGGTCACTCCATCCATATTGTGGAAATTACGGTAGGTCTGAAGCCGCTTTACTAGCTGCTTTTTTTCCATGACAAGATCAAAGACGCAGACATCCATGATCTTCAAAAAATCATGGACATTGTGGCTGAGAAATTCCGCGCGGGGAATATTTCTCCAGTTGATCAGGTTTGTATTGACAAACAGGTAATTTCCCTGCGGATCGAACAAGGCGATCCCGACATCAATGTTATCGAGTATTTCAGCAAAAGGAAGTAAATTATGAAGTTCAGAATCGGCCATACAGGAGTTCCTTTCATATTTTTTTTTTGTACTATTATATCATACAAAAACGCAGAAATCAGGAGGAAAATTTATGGGGGTCCTGATTCCTGCGTTTTTCTTATAGGAGAAGAAGGGGATTGAAGGTTTCTGCTGGAAAATCAGAGCATTTCGGCAAACGTCTGGATGCGGGTGCGAAGCTGCTCAAAGCTTGTATTTAACGGATCGACTTCGACGGTCAGGCACGGATAACCGGCTTTTTTCAAGTCACCTTCGAACCATGGCTGGTCGTACTCTTCCGGATCACAGAATTTCATCAGGCAGTTGATGACACCGTCGGCATCATTTTCCTTGCAGAGCTCGGTTAAAAGAGCACCGCGCGGCTTGCCGATTTCGTGGATCAGGCTGCAGCAGGTACGATCTTTCCACTGGAGTGCGAGACGCTTGAGTCCGCCGCCTCCGGAAAGTGGGGTATCGGTGCGGATCTGGCGGCTTTCCTGTGCCAGATCATCTCCGACAACGGCGATGTTGTTTGCTTCAAGAATTTCCAGAAATTCTTCCGGTTCACCGGTGATGCCGGTGAGAACGACTTTTTTGCCGGTAAACTTATAGTCCGGCAGCGCTTTGAGAGCCTCATTGATCTCTTTTACGATAGCGGTGTGCTCGGATTTTTCGAAGAAGAATGCGCTCTTCATTACTGCATGACGGACAGTAGGAGTGATAACATCAAGATGCTTGACTGCCAGTGCAGAGAATTCCCTCATAACGGCATTGTGTTCATTATAGATCTCAATGGATCTGCAGAGTGCTTTTTCCGTCATCATCTGACCAGTAGTGGTGGCCAGCATGACAAGAACATTCTCGTACTCGCTGATCAGGTAGTCTGTGCTTGCCGGTGAGGTGCGGTTCTGCGGATATACGATGGGGATCATCGGAATATCCGGAACGCCGAAGCGCCAGTTCTGGGTCATGCAGCGGAGTGTATCGCAGATTGCCGGGATAATAACACCGCTGATTCCTTTATAAGTGCCGTTGAGGCCAAATTCCAGGTTTGCCTGCATGATCGGGCAGGCAAATGCAGGGAGATAACTCTTTACGAGCTTTAATTCGGTGTGACCGCCCCAGAGTCCCATTGGAATCACGCCGCTGGCATGGACGAGTTCCTCCGGAGTGTATGGTTCAAAGCAACCAATTACTTTTTTTCCGGCTGCCAGATATTTATCGAGCTGTGCCCGGGGATTTTTACAGGCATTCTTAAGACATTCAATATTTGTATGTAAATCAGCCATCTTAAAAGTCCTCCTTATTCTGTTTCATAACTTCCACAAGACCTTGGATGCGCGTTTCAAACTGTGCTTCACTGTAATTTCGGTAGTCAGCCTGATCTCCGTCAAATGCGGTAAACGGTACACCGGCGGCCTTGGAGAGTTGGCGCTGAACTTCCATCATCTGGCAGTCCATAACCTTACAGCTTCGGTTGACATGGTAGATCGTTCCTTCGCATCCGAAGCGTTTCAGCGCTTCAAGACGGCGGTCAATCATGGTGCTGGCATTGTCGCCGTTCGTGGAAGCGAAACAGTAAGCCCGTGCCATGCCGTCGAGGTCCTCATATTCGATCGCCCATGCTTTTCCGTAACTGGAAGCAACCATGTTGATGCCGTATTTTTTTAAGGTACGGAGGTTGTGGCTCAGATACGGCCAACAGGCAATGCCGTCCCAGGAGATACGAAACTGTTCTTCGACCGGGAATGTGGAAGTGCCTTCTTCAATATGTTTTTCAATCTCGCTGTTGAGCTGCTCCAAAATTGCGGTGGAGGAAGTCTTTCCACGGTTGCAGACCATTGCAGACATGTAGTTGAAAAGCTCAAATCCACTTAACGGAGAAGGCTTGCGGTCAAGAAGATTGTTGGCGCGCTCCCAGAGATAGCTGTTTCGCTGACTGATCTTCATGACTTCTTTAAAGCGCTCATCATCCCAGGTCTTTCCGGTAAATTCACAGAGATCCTTGATGAGCTGGTCGATCTGTGCACGTACATAGCGGACACGGGTTTCGGTCACATAATCCCACGGGTTGTAACATGTATCAATAAAGAAGATCGGAATATTCATCTGCCTTGCCAGATTTTCATACCATTTGGTGAGCTGGTTGCAAATATTGTTTGTGAGGAGAAGAAAATCTGGTTTTACCATCTTTCCACCATCCGGAAGCTCCACATCACTCTCGCCATTTAAGACGGAGGCATATGCCAGATTGACTTTCGCATATGCGCAGAGGTCGTTGGAGTAGCCGAGAGGACCTTCACATTCCTGGAGAAACGGGTCGGCCTGGTGTCTGGCAGCGATTCCTGCCGAATGGTTTTCCGGATAGAGGACATTGAGACCTAAGGTTTCAGCGATTTCCTGCGGGAAAATAGAGGCGGACCAGCCGACTTTCTCGCCACGTTCTTTTGCGAGGCGGGCATTATCGAAGAGAGCAGCAGTCTGCTCGCCCAACATGATCATGCTCTTCGGCTTTGGACGCTTCGGTTTTGCTGGTGCTGCGCCTGCGGCTGGTGCAGCAGTCTGCGGAGTGCTGGTCTCTATTTTTACGTTTTCTGTATGTTCACTCATAATATTCACTCCTTTGATTTCGATAATTTTTCATAAGCCAGTACGGCTGCGCCGATGGCGCCGGCGGACTGACATAAAGGATCAACAAGGATCGGACACCCCATCTCGCGTTCCATGGCCCGGACAACACCGGTATTTAACGCAACGCCGCCGCTCATGGCCATACAGCCGGGACGTCCCAGCCGGAGAGCCATACCTGCGACACGCTTGGCTACAGAATTGTGGATTCCAGCAGCGATATCAGCAAGCGGAACCTTGGCAGATAGCTGGCTGATGACTTCAGACTCCGCAAATACGGTACAGGTGTTGCTGATGGTAGCGGGATGTTCACTGGTCTCGGATAAAGGACCGAGCTGTTCGATTGGGACATTTAAGACACGCGCCATGACATCGAGAAAACGACCGGTTCCGGCGGCACACTTGTCATTCATCTGGAAAGCGGCAAGCTTTCCCTGCGGAGATATAGTGAGCGCTTTGGCATCCTGACCGCCAATGTCGACGACGGTGTCCACCTGTGGAAGAAGAAAATGGATTCCTTTTGCGTGACAGCTCAACTCGCTGATCTGGGCGTTGGCTTCTGGACAGGTTAAACGTCCGTAACCAGTCGCTACGGTGTATGTGATCTGGTCTTTGGAGATTCCGGACTGCCTGAAAATCTCGTCCAATGCCGTCTCTGGACCGATGGTGCCGGTTCCGAGCGGGATAACGACATGGGCGGCAATCTTGATGCCGTCTTCCAGAATAACCGTTTTACTGGAGGTAGAACCGATATCGATTCCTAATGTATACATAAAGATTCCTCCTTGATATGGAGTGGCAGCCGGAGACTGAAATGGGGGGTATTCCGGCTGCCCTGTCTGTCAAAGGATTTGTTAGCGGATATCGCCTTCGTCGTACATGGATTTGATCTTTTCGTCGTCATATCCAAGCTCTTTTAAGATCGCAGTCGTATCACATCCGATCGGTCCGGAGATCTTGTGCGGGATCGTGTCTGGATCGATGGAGCGGAAGTGGGACGGACCGTTTGTGAAGACGGTCTTCGTTCCGTCGGAGTATTCATAGTGGTAAGCATAATTGTTGGCGATGACCTGCGGATCATCCGGAACATCCTTGAAATGTGCAAGGACTTCGTGCGGCAGGTCATGGGCATTTAAGAGTTCATGCCAGTAAGGAAGCGGGTGCTCTTTGAATTTTTCATCAAGAATGGCAACCAGTTCCTTTTTGTTTGCATAATAAGCAGTGGATGTGGAAAATTTCGGATCTGTTGCCAGTTCCGGAAGACCTACAACCTGACAGAATTCCGGGAAGCGGCGGTAATCCACAATGGCCAGATATAGCCATTCGCCGTCGGCTGCCTGGTAGGTATTACTGCAGGCATGGCTGCAGTCCGCATGGGTTCTCGGGAACTTACGTCCGTTGAAACCATTTAAGAGTCCGGTGGATAAGATAAAGGTACCGATCTGTAGGAGGGAAACGTCGACCTTCTCACCTTCGCCGGTGCGTTCTCTGCGGAAGAGTGCTGCGGCGATGGCACCAGAAAGAGCTACGGCAACACTGTGATCACCTAAGCCTGCAACTGTCATCATCGGTGGACCTCCTGCTGGGGCCATATCTGCCAGAAGACCGGTTCTTGCGCAGAAAGCGGTGTAATCATAGCCGGGACGGTCTTTTTCCGGACCTTTCTCGCCGTATCCGAGGACGGAAGCGTGGATGAGCTTCGGGTAAGCGCCTTTTAACTGGTCGTATGTAAGTCCCATTTTCTCAAGAGCCTGCACGCGGTAGTTTGTTAAGAATACATCTGCTGTCTCCAGAAGCTTCATCAGTGCCTGCTTTCCATCAACAGTTCTTGTATTGATGGAAAGGAAGCGCTTATTCAAGTTCTGCATATCGAAGTTTGGATTGGCGATGTCTGTCTTTGGGGAGAGAGAGGTTCCGGCCTGATCTCTCCAGGCATCACCGTTTGTGGACTCTACTTTTATTACATCAGCGCCCCACTCAGCCAGGATGCGGGCGGTCATCGGGCCAGCCAGCATGGTGGAAAGTTCAACTACTTTAATGCCTTCCAACGGTTTCATAAATCATATCCTCCTTCAAATGATAAATGTCATATCTTCTTATCGTCCCGTAAAATGGGCATCACGTTTTTCAAGAAATGCCGCAGTACCTTCTTTTCTGTCATCTGTCGCGAATGCCACAGTCTGGGCAACGCGTTCAAAGAGAAGACCAGTGTTGATATCAGTGTCCATGCCTACATTGATCGCCATCTTCGCCATGGTGATCGCAACCGGTCCTTTCTTCATGATCTTCATCGCCATCGCTCTCGCAGCTTCCATCAGTTCTTCGCGGGTATCACCGGTTACCTGATTGACAAGGCCGATTTCTTTAGCCTCTTCAGCGGTAATGATGCGGCCCGTGTAGATCAGTTCCTTCGCACGTCCGACACCTACAAGGCGCGGAAGACGCTGGGTTCCGCCGGCTCCCGGGATAATACTTAAATTTGTTTCCGGCTGTCCAAATTTGGAACGGCTCGTGGCGATTCGGATATCACAGGCCATTGCCAGTTCACATCCGCCGCCGAGGGCGTATCCGTTGATAGCGCAGATAACTGGTTTATAGAGGTCTTCCAGCTGTTTTAAGGCGATAGTAGAAATTCCCTCTAACATTTTTAAAGTTTCACGATCATGGATCTCCTGAATATCGGCACCGCTCGCGAGTGCCTTGTCGCCAGATCCACTGACGATCACGACTTTGATATTGTCATCAAAACGTGCCATCTCAACGGCTGCCTGGATATCCTTCCACATTCCCGGGGTCAAAGCGTTACGTGCCTCCGGCCGGTTGAGTGTCAGATAGAGGATCCCGTCGTTTATCTCATAGAGAACATTTTCAAATCCCATGTAATAGATCTCCTTTCGTTTGCCTGAATCAGGCGAGTTTCCTTTGCGTTTTTATCTAACCATCTATATAGCAAGATGTGTGCCAAGTTTGGAAAGAATGGCGGAAAAGAATGGAATCGGCATTAAAATGGCTGGTCATTTCTATATAGAGGGGAAAACAGAAGAACTGTTGAGAAAAGATAAAAATGCACAAAAAATAAATATGTGCAATCGATGTGCAAACATTGCACAAACATGCACAAACATGTGCAGGGAATTGTGCAAGAAATTGTGCAAGAAAATCATTTCCCATGCACACAGGAGAGGCGGGATGGTGGAAACAGACAAAAAATGAGCGGAATACAACACGGAGAAAAAGAGATGGAAGAAAAAGATGAATTGACATGTATAAGGAAGAGAAACAGATCAGTGCAGGTTTTTGATGTGTGGAAAAGAAAAAATGAGAAAGAATGCGAAAAATTGGCACAGTAATTGCTCAATAAAGAGAGCAGAGAGCATGACAAGCAATGTGCAATTCAACAGGAGGATTTTAGAGATGGAAGAAGTTTATATCGTCAGTGGAGTAAGAACTGCAATCGGTAAATACGGCGGATCATTAAAAAATGTTCCAGCTCACACATTAGCTGCGGAAGTTATAAAGGAAGCTGTTAAGCGCGCGGGCATCGAGAAGGATATTATCAACGAGGTAATTCTTGGAGAAGTACGTCAGAGCACAGAAGCTTCTAATATCGCACGTTCGGCTCTTCTGGAAGCAGGTCTTCCGGAGACAATCCCGGGATTTACTGTAAATCGATTATGTGCATCAGCTATGCAGGCAGTCAATTCCGGGTGTCAGGAGATTTGGCTGGGAGATGCTGACTGTATTGTTGCGGGCGGTACCGAAAACCTGAGCCGTGCACCGATTTACCTTCGTGGAACACGTTGGGGCGGAAACAAGAATACGCTGGTAGATTCCAATGTTGAGGCTGGAACAACCGCTCAGCCGTATTCCGTATACGGAAGTGAACTCAGCATGTCGAGAACGGCGGAGAATGTTGCGGAACGTTTCCACATTACCCGCGAGGAGCAGGATGCCTTTTCCATGGAAAGCCAGCACCGCGCCGCGAAAGCCATCGAGATGGGATATTTTAAAGATGAGATCGTTCCGATCGAGGTAAAGGAAAGGAAAAATACATTTATCTTTGACACAGATGAATTTGTAAAACCGACAACGACCATGGAGATCCTTGCGAAGCTGAGACCGATTGTAAAACCGGATGGAACTGTAACAGCCGGAAATGCCTGCGGTTTAAATGATGGTGCTTCCTGTCTGGTCTTAATGAGCGGAAAAAAGGTAAAAGAAACAGGAGTGAAACCTATTGCGAAGATCGTTGACGTGACGGCTGCTGCCCTTGATCCGGAGATCATGGGATACGGACCTGTCGTAGCAACAAATAAGATCTTAGATAGAAATAATTGGACCATTGATGACCTTGATCTTGTGGAATTAAACGAGGCCTTTGCGGCACAGGCGGTTGCCTGCATCAGGGATCTCAAGTTAGATCCGGCGAAAGTCAATATCAATGGAGGCGCGATCGCACTGGGACATCCGCTTGGATGCACGGGAGCAAGATTGATTGTGACTCTGATAAGCAATTTAAAGAGAACAGGAGGGAAGCGAGGTCTTGCAACACTCTGCATCGGCGGCGGACAGTCGATGGCTACACTGATCGAAATGGTGTAGGGAGCAAAATTAACAATTTATGTCTTGAGAATTATATGGTGTGAGGTAAAATGTTATGAAAGCAGAAAATATCAAAACCGTTGCTGTCATCGGTGCAGGTGCCATGGGACAGCAGATCGCGATGAACACAGCACTCAACGGACGGGAGAAAGGCTACAAGGTTATTCTTTGCGACAGCTTCCCAGCAGCAATCGAGAAAGCAACAAAATGGGCAGCGGATTATCTTGCCGGACGTGTCGCAAAAGGACGTCTGACCCAGGAAGAGGCAGACAAGGTAGCTGCAAGTCTTGTTATTAACGGCGATGTGGATGAGGCAGCAAAGGAAGCAGATCTTGTGATCGAAGCGATCATTGAGGATCTGAAGACAAAGAGAGAATTATTTGCCCGTATCAGCAAGATCTGTAAGCCGGACGCAATCCTGAGCACAAATAGCTCCAATATCGTAAGCTCGAAGCTCGCAGATGTGACAGAGCATTCGGAACGCCTGTTAAATATCCATTATTTTAACCCGGCACTCGTGATGAAGCTTGTTGAGATCGTAAAAGGTCCGCATACATCTGATGAGACAGCGGAAACAGCAAGACAGTTTGCCATTGATACAGGAAAAACCCCGATCGTTTTACATAAAGAGGTTCCGGGATTTGTTGTAAACCGCATCAATGCAGCTGTTGTCCATGAAGCGTTATCTCTCTTAGAGCAGGGAGTTGCTTCCGTGGAAGATATCGATACAGCCTGCGAAAAGGGTCTGAATTATCCGATGGGACCGTTCCGTCTGATGGATCTTACAGGAATCGATGTAAACTATTATGTACGTGTAGACCGTTATGCAGAGAGCCATGATCCGTATGACGCGCCAAACCCATTGGTAATTGAAAAGTTCAAGAAAGGCGAGTTTGGAAGAAAGACAGGAAAAGGTTGGTACGATTATTCGGATAGCAAAAAATAAATACAATACCGGCCGGGAAGACCGGCTGGAAGAAGGGGGTACAATATTATGTCATCCAGCACGATAGCGATTATCATTACCTTTATCACGATGATACTGTTTTTCAGCAATAAATTTGCCATGAGCGTGGTATCCTGTGCCGCGGCATTAGCAATGGGTATTTTGATCCCAGAGATGAAGCTGTCACAGATCTATTCCGGATTCGGCGGAAGTACCGTTGTTATGGTAGCCGGCATGTGTATCGTCGGTGATGCCCTGTTCCAGACAGGTGTTGCCCAGAAGCTTGGCGCAAAGATTGCGGCGACTCCACTGGCAAAAAATGAGCGTGTGTTCATTATGTCTGTTGTTATTATCTGTACACTCATGAGTGCGTTCCTTTCCAACTCTGGAACTATTGCAATGTGGATGCCGATCATTGCTTCTATCGCTGCAGGTTCCAACGGAAAGATCCGTTCCAAGATGGTAATTTTCCCAGCAGGTATTGCCTGTATCATTGGCGGTGGATGTACATTAGTCGGTTCCGTATCACAGCCGGTCGTTAACGGTGTGTTAATGGGAACAGCCGGATTTGAAGAAGGTTTCGGCGTGTTCGAAATGACAAAGATCATGGGACCGGTTGCTATTGTACAGGTTATCTTCTGGGGAACTATCGGTTATACACTTCTTGAAAAGGTATTAAAGCCGGGCAGCCCGGATTTTGATAAGAACAATGCCTTCGCAAATCCGGAACTGTTATCCACAGAAGATAAGGAAAATGTACCGGCATGGAAGGGAACCGTATCATTAGTTGTCATGGCGGCATGTATCGTTCTGTTTATTGCAAGTGGCTATAAACCGTTTAAGAGCTATTTCAACATCGCGAATATCGCTATGCTCGGTTCTGTAGTTCTTTTCCTGACAGGCTGCGTGCCGGTAAAGAAAGCTCTCCGTGATCTTCCGTGGGATATCCTGATCTGTATCGGCGCTGTAACAGCCATTGGTACCGGACTTGATGTTTCCGGCGGCGGCGCAGTTATCGCTGACACAGTCCTCAATATGTTCGGCGGTGCAAACGCATCCGTAGTTGTCTTAACCGTTGTTATCTGTGTACTTTCCAGCGTTCTGACTCTGTTCCTGCAGAACAGTACCGTTGCCGCTCTGATGTCCCCGATCGTTATTTCCATGGCGCTTACTATGGGAATCAGCCCGGTTCCGTGGTGCGTAGTCCTTGCGATCGGAACAAACCTTGCGATTGCAACTCCAATCGGTACAGCTGTAAACATGCAGATCCTTCCGGCAGGATATACCTGGAAAGACTTCGGTCTGATCGGTGGACCACTGTTCCTCATCACGGTCGTTCTGGTATCGATCCTGGCATGTGTAGTATATTTCTAAAAACAGTTTAAATTGAGATCTAAAGCTGCCATAGAGTCGCACAGCGATTTTATGGCGGCTTTTTTGCGCAGTTTTCAGACCAGAAAAGAGACCTTGCAGGAAGCCGTTTAAACGTGGTATACTATAATTTACAGAAAATGGTCATAAAAGACTGCAAAAGATGAAATATTGGAAAGCAGGGGTACAACAATGGAACTGAAGGCAGGAATTTCCTTGCAGACAAAGCAGGTACTTTCACAGATGCAAGTGGAGTCCTTAAACATTCTTGCAATGTCTATGACGGAGCTGAAAGATTTCATGCAGAATGAGGAGATCGAAAATCCGCTGGTAGAGTTTGTGGCAGGATGTGGAGAGGAAGCTGCGCCTGTTACATATAAGGAGACGGAACGGTTCTATAATGGTACAGAACGGGAAAACAGCCGGGAGAATGAGCTGTATGAGATCGAGGACAGCGAGAAGTCCATTGAGGATCTGGTAAACATGCAGCTTCACTGGAAGAAGATCAGCGAAACGGATCGGAAGATCGTGGATTTCTGCGTACAGTCCATAGAACAGAGCGGACATTTTCTGATTCCGGTTCCGGAGATCGCAAAACGGTTAAATGTTCCGGAAGAACAGGCCGGGAAGGTTCTGTCCATGCTGAAGGAGCTGGAGCCGCAGGGGATTTTTGCGTCCGGACTTGAGGAATGCCTTCTGATTCAGGTTCAGGGGATGGATGAGGAAGAGATCTTGTCCGAAATGATAAAACATCATCTTCAGAATATCGCGGAGGGAAAGATCAGTACGATCTCGAGGGCGCTGAAACTCTCATCTGCGGAAGTGCGGAAGATGATCCATGTCATTAAAGGGCTGAATCCGCGCCCTCTGAACGGAATCGGTGGTGATAAGGCCCAGTATATTGTCCCGGATGTTCTTTTAAGCCATCAGGACGGGGTGTGGAACATCGAACTGAATGATAAATGGACCGGAAATCTTCAGAGTAATGACTACTATATTCATATGATGGAAACGGCTCAGGATCAGGAATTAAAGTCATACTTTGAAAATAAGTTACGAAGGGCACGGTTTATTATAAATGCGGTGGAACAGCGGCGGGAGACACTTACAGGCATCACCAGAGAGATACTGAAACGTCAGGAGTCGTATTTCCTCGGAACGGGGCAGTTAAAACCGATGACATTGGAGGAGATCGCTGATGCGCTGGAGATCCACAAATCTACGGTCAGCCGTGCGATCCGTGACAAGTATCTGAGGGCACCGTCGGGATGTTTCCTGTTCCGCAGCCTGTTTACAACAGGGATCTCATCGGGAGATGGGAATGGCGACGTGAGCAGAAATGCCGTGAAAGCGAAATTGAAGGAACTCGTTGCTGCGGAGGACAAGAAAAAACCGTGGAGCGATGAACAGCTTGCCGGACTTTTGCAGGATGCCGGAATGCCAATCTCAAGACGTACGGTTGCCAAATACCGTATGGAACTGGGAATCGGTGGAGCCTTCCAGAGGAAGGATGGATGAGGAAACCAGAGAGCAGGATAAGTGGATGATCTATTTACAGAAGCTTCAAAGATCATTGGAACAGCAGAATCTGAGGAAAAAATAGAAAGCGCAGGAATACCATATGCCATCTGTAATTTTACTTGATGTAGCCGGTGTGATCGTTGGAACACTTGCCGGGTGCGCGATGAAGAAACATATTTCAGGATCTTTAAATGAAAGCATCAATCTTGCTCTGGCGGTAATCTCGGCGGCGGTCGGTGTGGGACTACTGGGAAAAGCGGTCCATATGTCGGCGGCGGTGCTGGCACTCCTGATCGGCGGTACGATCGGCCATATCATTGGAATTGACAGACGGCTTGCGAATATCTCGAAGCTTCTTCCGGCAACCGGTGGAAGCGAAACAGCACAGACACTTCTGGTTGCTTTTACCTTGTACTGTATCAGCACCACAGGAATCATCGGCGCACTGACACTGGGATTTGAGGGAGACACAACCGTGCTCATGACAAAGACGATCATGGATTGTGTTGCGTCAGTATTTTTTGCAGGGAGCAGCGGATGGGTCCTCTCACTCATCAGTATCCCGTTGGGGATCATGCTGATGATTTTTTACGGGCTCTCAGAATTCCTGATGCCGCATTTGACGGCTGAGATGATCGGGGATTTTTCAGCCTGCGGCGGCCTTATCCAGCTCTTAAACGCGCTGCGGATCGCGAAGCTTAAAAATCCGCCGGTGGCAGACTATATTCCGTCGCTGGTACTGGTATTTTTTATCAGTATGTTCTGGACGAAATATATGTAAAATTTCACAGTCCGAAGGAGTTTTCTTTACAGACCGCAGAATTAAGAGCGCGGCGGGTTACTGTTTGTGCAGGGCGTGAACAAGTAACAATAGCGGTGTCGAAAAAAATAAAATATAGAGACATAAATACTTGAAGTCTCAAAAGATGTGTACTATAATAACAAATATCCCGCATTGACATGTGTGCAGCGCGGGACATTTTTAGAAATGAGCACGTCAGCAGTTAAAAGCGATAAAGTACGGAAATAAAAATACGCGGTCAGGGATGCGGCAGCCTGATGTTACCGGACTCGGTACAGGGTAAATTGTCGTGAGAAAAATACATTTGAGGGAGAAAATCATGTCATTCAATTACAAAAGTTTACTTCCGACACCGGCACAGATCAAAGCGGAATTCCCGCTGACACCGGAGTGTGTGGAATTAAAAGCGGCAAGAGATAAAGAAGTTGCGGATGTCATTACAGGAAAGAGCGAAAAGTTCCTCGTAATTATCGGACCGTGTTCCGCGGACCGCGAGGACGCTGTATGCGAGTATATGAGCCGCCTTGCAAAGGGCAATGAGCAGGTAAAGGATAAACTTGTGATCGTACCGCGTGTATACACGAACAAACCGCGTACCACCGGCGGCGGCTACAAGGGAATGCTTCATCAGCCGGATCCGGAGAAGAAGCCGAATATGTATGAGGGACTTGTTGCAATCCGTAAGCTTCATATGCGCGTGATCAAGGATTATGGATTTACAACCGCTGACGAAATGCTGTACCCGGAAAACTACAGCTATCTTTCCGATGTACTTTCCTACGTTGCAATTGGCGCGCGTTCTGTTGAGAACCAGCAGCACCGCCTTGTATCCAGCGGTATGGACGTTCCGGTAGGAATGAAAAACCCGACCAGCGGTGACCTCGGGGTTATGTTAAATGCGGTCTATGCAGCCCAGCATGGCCACGATTTTATTTACCGCACATGGGAAGTTGAGACAAAGGGCAATCCGCTTGCACACACGATTTTAAGAGGCGCAGTCAGCAAACATGGCCAGTGTCTGCCGAACTATCACTACGAGGATCTGGAGCTTCTCTACAGCCTGTATCAGGAGCGGGAACTGTTGAATCCGGCCTGCATCGTTGACGCAAACCACTCCAACTCCAACAAGCGTTATATGGAGCAGATCCGTATCGTGAAGGAAGTTCTTCACAGCCGCCGTCACTCAGAGGAGATCCACAACTTTATCAAGGGAGTTATGGTCGAGAGCTACTTAGAGCCGGGCAGCCAGAAGATCGGCGAGCATATTTATGGAAAATCCATCACGGATCCGTGTCTTGGATGGGATGATACGGAGAAGCTGATCTATGACATTGCGGATGAGATCAAATAAGAGATAGAAATTATCGGTATCAGCGCGCGGAAAGAGTACACTGAGAACAGTAAATAGAGCGATTATAAAGCCATCGGAATGAAGAACGAAAGTTACCATTTGGTAGCTATTCATAAAACAGTATCACAACAAACTGAAACAGGGTAGCTGCCATACAGGGTGCAAAGCAAAACGGGCGTATCGTCTAAACGGCGATATGTCCGTTTTGTTACGCAGTAGAACGCCATTTTGAGGGGTATGAGTATTCCCCTTGCCGCCACTCATTTTGCCTTTGCTATTTGCTCGGTGGTTGATAGTCCAGTCGGAACTTCATAACAGCCATGAGCAACTTTTCGTTTAATTGCTCCTTCATATCGGCGTTCCCTCCGCTTAGTCTGCCGATATAGGCTTTGTGCCGTTCCTGCACCGTAAGGAGTGCGGCGGTATCGCCCGTGATTGCACTTTCAATCACTTCATAGGGAACAAGGTTGTATTTACTATTCTTCATCATTCATCTTCTCTATTTCTACCCGCAACTGCTTCAAGGCAGTGTTTTTCTGATAATTGACTGTTGTGCGTGGCTTTCCCAATAACGCCGCAATCTGCCAGTCCCTTAGTTGCAGATAATAGCGCATAAAGATAATTTCCCGCCAACTTTCCGATAAGCACAACAAGGCTTTTGCTAACTTTTCACTGTCAACAATTACCATCTGTCCGTTGACTTCAAAGGCAGTCGGCTTATCCTGCAAGACAAAGTATTTATCTGTGCTGTGCGGCGCAACAGAAGTATTCTCTTGTAAGTATTCAAATGATATTTCGCACTGCGTTCTGCGCTTCCTCTCCCTGTAATAATTACAGGCTTCATTGTGCAATACGGCTTTGCAAAATACATGAAACCGGCGTTCAATACTTTCCCTGTATTCTATGGATAACATCATTCACGAAACACTGGACAAATGGTTTCCGGAAATTATTCCTCTCAGTGAAGATATTTACAGACATCCGGAACTGGGGTTCAGGGAATTCAAAACCAGAGAAAAGTATAAGATTTTTCAATAGTGTTGGAAAAAACCTTGAAATAAGGAAATGTTTGCAGAAAAAAGAATTTCCATTGGAATTGCCTATAAAAAGTATATGAATCAAATATTTTACATCATGTACAAATTTGTATATAATGAGAATAAATCAGATAAATGATTAAAAAAGACAACGAAAATAGAAAAAACTGAAAAGAGGTAAATTTATGCCTAAAATTATGCCTGGAGAAAAAATACCGGATTTTCAGCTGAACATGGCCTTTGGTCAGGAGACAGAGCTGTATGAACTGCTAAAAGAAAAAAAGTATACAGTCCTGTGGTGCCTTAGATATCTGGGATGTACATTCTGCAGCTATGATATCCGGCAAATCGCAGAGAATTACAGCGCCTTTGCAGAACATGACGCTCAGGTGGCCGTAGTTCTTCAGAGCAGCATGAAGACTCTGGAGGAGGGAGCAGGAGAAAACGTGTTTCCGATGTACATGATCTGTGATCCTGAGTACAGAATCTATGATGCCCTGGATATACGTGCCACGGAAACAAAAGAGGAACGAATGCCGAAAACACCGGATGGAGTGGCAAAGCTGGAAGAGAAGAGAAGAAAGGTAAGAGAAGCCGGTTTGGTCCATGGAGCATATGAAGGACGGGAACAGCAGCTGCCGGCATTATTTGTTCTGGATCAGACAGGAACCGCGAAATATGTTCACTATGCGGAAAACAGCATTGATATGCCGTCTGTGGAGGAGGTCATTACAGTCCTGGAGCATCTGGCACAGGATACCGGGACTGGTGATAGATAACCAAAATAAAAAGGAGAGGTGTAGATGAAAAAACGTATTCGAGTATTGAGTGCAATGCTGGCAGCGGTGCTGGCGGCCGGCTCTCTGGCAGGATGTTCCGGAAACGGATCAACGGAAACAACAGCAGCCGGAAGTTCGGGGGAGACAACAGCGGCAGCGGCAGAAGCCGACAGGCCAATCAAAGATAACCTGGTAATTGCATTGATTGAGGAACCTCAGGCCATTTCGCCCGGCATCAGCAGTATTTCTGCCAATTCTCATGTGGGAAGACAGATTCATGACTCTCTGGTTCGCAGAGATGAGGCTACGGGAGAAATTTCCCCGTGCCTGGCAGATGAGTGGGAACAGGTAGATGAACTGACCTACAGATTCCATATCCGAGACGATGTATATTTCCATAACGGAGACAAGCTGACAACAGAAGATATTTTATACAATTTTGAAAGACTGGCAACCATGCCGGCAACCAAGTCCAAATGGACTTCTCTTGACTGGGAAAACTGTAAGGCCCTGGATGACAACACTGTGGAGATGAAGCTGAACAGCCCCTGGGGCAGTGTTCTGATGTATCTTGCCACGACTCAGATTGTCAGCAAGAAAGTGGCTACAGATCCCAACAGCAATTATGAAAGAAATCCGGTGGGAACCGGTCCCTACAAATTCGTTTCCTGGACAACAGGCGACAGCATTGTTCTGGAAAGAAACGAGGACTACTGGGGAGAAAAACCCGTAACCAAGACTCTTACCTTTAAATGGTTTACTGACAGCGCCATCCGTGCCATCCAGCTGGAAGCCGGAGACGTGGATTTCATTTTCTCTGTGGGTTCCGAGGACTATGACCGTCTGATGGAAAATCCGGATATCGCCGTTTACTGCGAGACCGGTACCACCCATGAGAATATTTACTGGTGCCAGACTGCTGACAGCGTATATCAGGATATCAATGTAAGAAGAGCTCTCACCTACGCATTGGATGTGCCGGCAGCTGTGGAAGCAGTCTGGGGCCCCATGGCCGAACCGGCGGACTCCATTTATCCGTCCTCCATTGAAGGCCATGTGACCATAGGACCTGTAAAACAGGATATCGAACATGCAAAAGAACTTCTGGCGGAGGCAGGCTATCCCAACGGCCTTGACTGTGAACTTACGGTTCCCAACGACAGCAATACTCTGGCTTACATGGAGATCTTCCAGGCTATGTGGGCGGAAGCAGGCATCAACATGACAATCAACAGCTATGACTCTGCAACCGTAAAACAGATGAACGTGGCAGGCGAAAATCCCATGGGACGTTCCAGCTTCACAGGCAACGGAGATCCGGTCAGCTCCCTGTCCGCATGGGAAATCGGTTATTCAGGCGTTATGCAGCCTCAGGATACTCATATCGACGATCTGATCAAAAAAACAAGACAGGAGTCTGATCCTGAAAAGAGAGCTGAGTACCTGTCCGAGATCCAGCATTACGCGCTGGAAGAAAAATGCTACGCGATTCCGGTGGCGTTCATCAAACAGTCTTTTGCCATGGATAAAGATGTATTCGGTTTTGAATTCTCACCAAGTGAAACCATTTACTTTGCACAGATTGGTATGTATGCAGACTGATAACTGAAAGCCCGACTGAAAATAAATAAGGAATCATGGAATATGACCTGCCGGCAACGGCCGGTCATGTTTCATAATTCCGCCAATCCTTCAGGAAAGAGAGGACCATATGGGAAAGTATATATTAAAGAGAATCCTGTGGATGCTCCCGGTTCTTTTGGGGGTCACACTGATTATTTTTACCGTTCTTTACTTTATCCCCGGAGATCCGGCCAGAATGATTCTGGGTGATGATGCAAGTGAAGAGGTCATCCAGGCCTTGCGGGATGACATGGGGCTGAATGATCCTTTTATTGTACGGTATGTAAATTACGTTACAGGAATCTGCAGGGGAGACATGGGGGTATCCTACGTCACCAACCAGCCGGTATCAGATGAACTGTTTACCAGATATCCGACCACTATTATCCTGGCCACGGTCAGTACGCTGGTGGCTGTGCTGCTGGCGATTCCTCTGGGCATTCTGGCGGCCATATACCAGAACTCCCTGATTGACAATCTGTCCCGGGTGGTGGCCATGATCGGTGTGTCCATGCCCAACTTCTGGCAGGGGCTTCTGAATATTCTGATCTTCGCGGTTTATCTGGGCTGGCTTCCGTCCAGCGGATTCTCCACACCGGCCCATTGGGTGCTGCCGGCGCTGACCATTGGAACCAGCGGTGCGGCGGCCATCATGAGAACCACCAGATCTTCTATGCTGGAAACGATCCGTCAGGATTATATCCGGACGGCCAGGGCCAAAGGTGCCTCGGAGAAGACGGTTATCTGGAAACATGCCCTGAGGAATGCCCTGATTCCGGTTATGACCGTTGTGGGATTGCGGTTCGGCGGATCCCTCGGCGGTTCCGTGGTCAGCGAGCAGGTATTCAGTATTCCGGGACTTGGAAAACTGATGATTGATTCCATCAATAACCGGAATTATCCGGTAATTCTGGGGGGCGTCCTGCTGATCGCCTTTGCCTATGGCATCATCAACCTGATCGTGGATATTTTATATGCGTTTATTGACCCCAGAATTAAATCCCAGTACAGCACAGGAAAGAAATATAAAAAGAATGCGGCAAAGGAGGCGTAAAGGAATGGGAGAGACTACGACTGTAAGGCGCAACAGCCAGACCAAGGATACCTTCCGCAGATTTATCAAAAACAAAGCGGCTGTTGCCGGCCTCATCATCATTGGCCTGCTGATTCTTGGGGCAATTTTTGTAGGGGTGCTCAGCCCGTATGATTACGACAAGCAGAATCTTGTGGCAAGATTTGAAATGCCCAGCCTGTCCCACCCTCTGGGAACGGATGAATTCGGCCGTGACCTGCTTACCAGAATTCTGTACGGAGCCAGGATCTCCTTGTTTGTAGGTATTCTGTCCGTGTCCGTGGGATGCCTGATCGGAGGCACACTGGGAGCACTGGCTGCCTATTACGGAGGCAGAGTGGACAATTCCATCATGCGATTTCTGGATATCTGGCACAGCATCCCGGATCTGCTGCTGGCCATTTCCCTGGCTTCTGCCATGGGCCCCGGTATCGAAAACGCTATTATTGCCATTGGTCTGACCACGATTCCGTCCTATGCCCGTGTGGTCCGCGCTTCCGTAATGACAGTAAAGAACACGGAATACATAGAAGCGGCCAGATGCCTGGGAGCAAGCGTCCCCAGGATCATTCTGCGGCATATCATTCCCAATGCCCTGGCGCCGATTATTGTGCAGGCTTCCCTGGGTGTGGCAGGCGCCATCATCACCACGGCCAGTCTGAGTTTCATCGGTCTGGGGGTTCAGCCGCCGACTCCGGAGTGGGGCAGCATGCTGTCCAAAGGGCGCCAGTACATCAGAAATTACTGGCATCTGGTTACATTCCCCGGCGTCTTTATCATGACGACCGTAATTTCACTGAATCTTCTGGGCGACGGACTGAGAGATGCCCTTGACCCGCGTCTGAAACGGTAGAGGAGGCCGATGATATGAAACAGCTGGAAGTAAAAGATCTGCATGTACATTATATTACAGACACTGCTCTGGTTAAGGCAGTAAACGGTGTGAGCTTTTCTCTGGATAAGGGAGAGACACTGGGACTGGTGGGAGAAACAGGAGCTGGGAAAACCACAACCGCACTGGCTCTTCTCAGACTGGTGCCCAATCCGCCCGGAAAGATCGTAGGAGGCTCCATTTTCCTGGAAGGGGAGGAACTCCTGAAATATAAAGAGAGTGAGATGCGAAAACTGCGCGGAAATAAAATCGCCATGATCTTCCAGGATCCCATGACCTCTCTGAACCCGGTGCTTCCTGTGGGAGACCAGATCGCGGAAGTCATCAAATTCCATAATAAAGGGATTTCCCTGGCAGATGCCAATAAGCGGGCAGCGGCCATGTTGGAGACAGTAGGAATTGAGGCCGGAAGAATGGGGGAATACCCCCATCAGTTTTCCGGCGGAATGAAACAGAGAGTGGTCATTGCCATTGCACTGGCCTGCAATCCGGATATCCTGATTGCCGATGAACCCACCACAGCTCTGGATGTGACAATACAGGCACAGGTACTGTCCCTTATGAAGAAACTCAAGAAAGAAAGAGGAACCTCCATGATCATGATCACCCATGATCTGGGCGTGGTAGCTGAAGTATGCGACAAGGTGGCCATTATGTACGCCGGAGAAATCGTGGAATACGGAACTCTGGACCAGGTTTACCGGCGTCCGGTCCATCCTTATACCAAAGGACTTTTTGCATCTATCCCGGACCTGCATAAGCATGTGCGCAGGCTGACACCCATAAAGGGTCTGATGCCGGATCCGTCAAATCTGCCGGAAGGCTGCACATTCTGCCCCAGATGTCCTGCTGCCATGGAACGGTGTTCCAAAGAGGCACCGCAGTATGTGGAAGTGGAGTCTGGTCATATGGTCAAATGTTTTTGCTGCGGAGCATAAGGAGGATAGAGCATGGACGAAATTTTACAGGTAAAAGAACTGAAAAAATATTTTAAAACGCCCAAAGGGATGCTCCATGCGGTGGACGGCCTGAACTTTACCATTGGAAGAGGACGGACTCTGGGAGTCGTGGGCGAATCCGGATGCGGAAAATCCACTCTTGGCCGCACCATCATAGGGCTTCTGGAAAGCACCTCAGGGAACATTATCTTCAACGGAAAAGATGTCACCCATGCGGAAGGAAAGGAGAGGATGGACCTGAGGAGACAGATGCAGATGATCTTTCAGGATCCGTTTTCTTCTCTGAATCCCAGAATGTGCGTACATGACGCCATTGCGGAGAGCATGATCATCCATAAAACTTGCCAGTCAAAAGACGAGCTGGAAAAAAGAGTTCTGGAACTGATGGATACAGTAGGGCTTGCCAGAAGACTGGCCGGCAGCTATCCCCATGAGCTGGACGGAGGAAGGCGCCAGAGGATCGGCATTGCCAGGGCCCTGAGCCTGAACCCGGAATTTGTGGTATGTGATGAGCCGGTTTCCGCACTGGATGTTTCCATTCAGGCCCAGATTCTGAATCTGATGCAGGACCTTCAGGAAGAAAGAAAACTGACATATATGTTCATCACCCACAATCTTTCGGTGGTAAAACATATTTCCAATGACATTATGGTGATGTATCTGGGACAGCTGGTGGAGAAATGCGAGTCAGAAGAATTGTTTGCGCATACACTTCATCCGTATACACAGGCACTGTTGTCAGCGATCCCTACCGTGGATCTGGATAACCGGAAAGAACAGATTCTTCTGAAGGGAGAACTTTCATCTCCTATCAACCCTAAGCCGGGGTGCCGTTTTGCAAGCCGCTGCCCATACGCGAAAGAAGAATGCACAAGAACAAGCCCGGAGATACGGGAAATTCTTCCCGATCATTTTGTGGCCTGTCATTATGTGGAAGAAATCAACGGACTGGAGAAAAAAGAATAGAAGGCCTGATCAGGCAGTTATTTTGAGGAACTGGTCAGGTAATACTGATCGGTGATTTCCAGAAATCCCTTCATGGCAACGGAAATATGTATCGGATCGAAATAAGCCACGGAAATTGTCCAGTCATGGTCCACATCCGGCTCCAGATAATAACAGTCAAGATCATCGAAAGATCCAGAAAAGTTCAGATAATGCTCAGGAATCAGGGTATATCCGATATCATTGGCAACCATACGTTTGATGGTTTCCTGATTGCGGCTGGTCATCACGATATTGGGGGTGATATGAGCTTTGCGGAAAATAGATTCATTGATATAACGGATTCGCTGGCCAGGCTGACCGATGATAAACGGTGCTTCATCCATTTTGGTGAGGTCGATATATGGAAATCGTTCAATGGTTTTTTTATGGTAGGCAGCCTGTTTAATGCTGTTTTTTTTAGAAGCCAGAAGGATCATTCGGCTTTTCAGAAGAGGATGGAACTCAAAATTGTCGTACTTAAAAGGAAGAGGTATGACACTTATATCGATAGCACCATCCATGAGCATTTGTTCCAGTTCACTGGAGGAAGATTCCACGATGGACAGCTTTACCTGGGGATACTTTGAAGTATAGGCAGGGATGATTTCTGACGCGATCAGGGTGCCGAGAAGATAGGGGACACCGAGAATCAGCTTTCCTTTTTTGGCATGCTGAAGATCGGAAAGCTGGTTTTCAAGATCGCGCATGATTTTATTGATCTTAATCCCTGCCTCCACAAATGCTTCTCCTTCTGATGTCAGTTTCAGCCGGTTTTTGACCCGGGTAAACAGAACAACTCCGGTTTCCTGTTCAATTTTTTTGACTGCCTGACTGAGAGAAGGCTGGGCAATATAGAGTTTCTGGGCTGCCTTTGTAATGGTTCCTTCCTGCGCTATGGTCACGATGTAATTTACTTCACGAAAATTTATATTCATATCAGGCACCTCCTTAAAAGACATTATTATTGTATGGGATGGAAGTTTTATTGTCAAGAAAAAACAAAAAATGATACTAAATAGAAGAAAATGGATAAAAAACGACGAAATTAACTTTTAATAAAGGTAATTCGAGTCGGGAAAAGAGGGATGGAATGGAGAAAACCGTATCAGAAAAGATTGCAGAATATGCACTGTCACTGACTCTGGAACAGGTCCCCCCAAGGGTGCTTGCATACGGAAAACTGCTTCTTCTGGATACCCTGGGAGTGGCCATGGCAAATCTGGACCAGGAACACGCGCAGGTGGTACATCGTGTGGTTACAGAAATCAATGGAAATCAGGGGTGTACTCTTTGGGGAGAAAAAAGAAAAGTGTCACTGGAGAATGCGGTTCTTTACAACGCGTCTCTGATCCATGGCTCAGACTATGACGATACGCATGTGGGAGGAATCGTCCATCCCAGCGCTTCTGTGGTCAGTACGGCAATCACTGTGGGAGAGGCGGCCGGTGCATCCGGCAAAGAGATCTTTGAAGCAATCATTGCAGGATGGGAGATTATTGTAAGGCTGGCTCTGGCGGCGAAAGGAAGATTCCATGACATCGGGTATCACGGCACAGGCATCGTGGCACCGTTTGCGGCTGCCTGTGTGGCAGGAAAACTGCTCCATGTATCCGAGGAGACATTGGGGAATGCCCTGGGAATCTGCGGAAGTCAGGCCGCAGCCATACAGGAATTTCTCCGGGATGGCAGCTGGGTAAAGAAGATACATCCCGGCTGGGGAGCCCACAGCGCCATATACGCGGTGAAACTTGCCCAGGCCGGGTTCACCGGACCCAGAAAAGTCTTTGAGGGTGAGTTCGGCCTCTGGAAAACACATCTGGGCGCGGCCGATGGTTTTGAAGTCATGGATTCTCTGGGAAAAGAATGGAAGACCATGGAAATCACGTTTAAACTGTATCCGGTCTGCCATATGACCCATTCCTTTGCGGACTGTATGTTCCGAGCCCGCAATGAAGAACATCTGACAGTCGAGGACATAGGTTCCGTGGAGTGCAGGATTGAAGACAGATGTTACCATATCGTCTGTGAACCGGATGAGGCGAAGAAATTTCCGGCAACGGATTACATGATGCGGTTCAGCCTTCCCTATGTGGCGGCAGTCAGTTTCGTGAAGGGAAAACTGGGCCCCAGAGAAATCGATCTGAGGCTGGTAAAGGATTCCAGAATCCGTGAGATGATGGACAAGATTCATTGTGTCAGAGACGACAGCAAAAAGAATCCGGGGTATTTCCCGGGCTGGGTCAGGATCACGTGCAGGGACGGCAGGGAAATTGTGCTGGATCAGAGATATGAAAAAGGCACGGCGCAGAATCCGGTGGATCTGGATGCGGTCATGATGAAATTCAGCAATAACATGGAGATCCACTATCCTGAAGACAGAATCAGTAAAATTGCATCGGTAATACAAAACTTGGAACAGCAGGAGAATCCGGCGGAACTTCTGGACATGCTGGTATGCAGATAAAAAATATAAGATCCGGTCGGCGGCATCTGCCGCAGGGCTGAAAATAAAAGCAAAAGTGGAGGTTTGTATGGGACAGACATTGGTTGAAAAAATCTTGAGTGAAAAAATGGGACGCCCGGTCCACGCAGGAGAAACCATCGTGGTGGATGTGGATTTTGCGGCACTGCATGACGGATCCGGTCCGCTGCTGGTGCGTCTGATGAAAGAAAGAGGCTATGAAAAGGATTCTCTGTTTGATCCGGACAGGATCCTGTTTGCCAATGAATTCGGTCCGGTACCGACACGAGAAGTGGCCAATGAGCACGGTCTGACAAGGGAGTTTGCCCGCTGCCATAACTGCCATTGGGAGGAAGGCGGTACAGGTCATGTTCACGCACATGTATATGAAGATTACCTGAAATGCGGAACGGTCTGCATTGTCGGAGATTCCCACACCACCGTTCATGGAGCATTCGGATGTTTTGCCACCGGATGCGGCTCCACGGATATGGTGGCTGTAACCAGATATGGAAAGACCTGGATCAAGGTGCCGGAGACCTTCCGCATCAATGTGACCGGAAAGCTCCCCAAAGGCGTTTATGCCAAGGACATCATGCTGAAGGTCGCCAGCATCATCAAATCCGATCAGGCCATCTATAAGGCACTGGAATTCCGCGGAGATACTATAAGTTCTCTGAGCATGGCGGGCCGTCTTACGATTACCAGTATGGGTGTGGACGTGGGAGCCAAGGTGGCTATCATGGAGACCGATGAAAAGACCAGGGAATTCATGAAGAAAGTCGGAAGAGAGGCGGATTACAGGGAGATCCGCGGGGATGAGGATGCCGACTACGCGAGGGTCATTGACATTGACGCGTCCCAGCTGGAGCCGCTGGTATCCAAGCCCCACTATGTGGAGAATGTGGATCTGGTCCGAAACTGCGCGGGACAGAAGGTAAATATGGTATTCATAGGAAGCTGCACGAACGGAAGAGCAGAGGACCTGCATGTGGCGGCAGATATACTGAGAGGAAAGAAAGTGGCAAAGGACGTGCGGCTTCTGGTGATCCCCAATTCCACGGCAGTTTACAAGGAATGCCTGAAAGACGGTACGCTTCTTACGCTGGCAGAGGCAGGAGCCGTGATCGAGGCTCCCAACTGCGGACCCTGTATGGGCGTGCATCAGGGAATCCCGGGAGACAATGAGGTGGTGGTAGCCACACAGAACAGAAATTTCAAGGGACGTATGGGAAATCCGACGGCGAGCATCTATCTCTCCAGCCCGGCCACAGCTGCCGCCACTGCGCTGACCGGATACATCACCGATCCCAGAGAAGTTATGGAATAGGGAGGAAAAACAGTATGATCAGGGAAAACATTGAAGGAAAAGCATGGAAATTCGGAAGCAACGTAAGTACGGACTCGATTGCCCCCGGACGCCTTCTGTCGCTGAGAGCCAATCCGAAGGAGTATGCAAAACATGTGCTGGAGGATGCCAGACCGGAGTTCTCCAGAGAAGTTCAGAAAGATGATTTTATTGTGGCTGACAAAAACTTCGGCTGCGGTTCCAGCCGCGAGATCGCACCCATCATCATAAAAGAGGCCGGTGTCGGAGCTGTTCTGGCCCAGTCCTTTGGGCGCATCTTCTACCGCAATGCCATCAATAACGGAATGCTGCTGATCGAATGTGACACAGACCGGATCCAGGACGGAGATCAGCTTTTTGTGGACATTGCCAATCGTGTGATCAGAAAAAAGAATGATCCGGATTTTAAGATGGAGTTTGCGCTGTCCGACAAAGAAGTAAAAATCGTAAGTGAAGGCGGCCTCCTGAACTACATTGAGAAATATCATTCACTGGATATATAGAGGCTTTCAGATCGGAGGACAGAATGGATAAAAAGGGAACAGCGTTAGGGACACTGGCGGCTTACGCGGCAAATCTGGATCTTTCGCAGGTCCCCGGCCGTGTGATCCGGGCGGCGGAGTTCTGTGTGCTGGATACGGTAGGTTCTGCTCTGGGGGCCGCCCGTGATCCGGAAATTGCCGGTCTCTGCCGGGAGATCCGGAAACTGGGCTCGGGAAACGGATATCAGGCTTCGGTATGGGGATATGACGGAACCCTGAACCTCAATGAGGCCTTGCTTCTAAACGGAATGATGGCCCATGCTCTGGAACTGGATGATGTACATACCGCCTCCAAATCCCATATCGGAGCAGTGGTGATGCCTGCCGCATGGAGCTGCGCGGAGGCGCTGGGCCGGGACGGAAAGGCGTTTCTGGAGGCAGTCGTGGCAGGCTATGAAGTCATGGGACGGATCGGAAAGGCCATGGATGTGGTCAGCAACCGGAAAAGGGGATGGCATACCACCGGCATCATCGGAACCTTCGGTGCCGCGGCCGCGGCCGGAAAACTTATGGGCCTTGACCGGAGAAAAATGGTTTCTGCTCTGGGAATGGCGGGGACCCAGTCCAGCGGCCTGTGGGCATTTTTGGGAGAAGGCTCTTCCTGCAAGAAACTGCATCCTGCCAGGGCTGCCGTCAATGGAGTGACTGCCGCATTTCTGGCAGCAGGCGGAATGACAGGGCCGGAACATATTCTGGATGCCGAAGACGGTGGACTTTACCGAGCGGTCTCGGACCGTTTTTTCCCGGAACGGCTGACAGAAGGGCTTGGGAAAGATTATGAGATCCTGCATATGGATAAAAAGCCCTATCCCTGCTGCCGCACCACCCACCATGCCATTGATGCCGCCCTGGCCCTGCGAGAGCAGGTTGCCGCTGAGGAAATAGAGGAGATACGGGTGGAAACCTACGGAGTAGGGGTCCTGCAGTGCGGAAGTCGGCAGTATCCCGGAAATCCGGGCCAGGCCAAATTCAGCATCCCCTATACGGCAGCCGCAGCACTGGTGAAAGGCCGGGTGACCCAGGAGGAATTTACGGAAGAAGTCCTGGCGGATCCTCTGGTCCGGAATCTTGCATCCCGGACCCGGGTGGAAGAAGCGGAGGAATTTACGAAACGCTATCCCGGACAGTGGGGAAGCCGCATGACCATTACGCGAAAAGACGGGACGACAATACAGAAACAGGTGGACGACATGTCGGGCAGCGAAAAAAATCCGCTGTCTGAAAAGCAGGAAACCGATAAGTTCACCGGCCTTGCCGGAACAGTTTATCGGGATGAAAGAAGAGAACGGCTGATGGAAACCATCCTTTCTCTGGAAACATGCAGCCGTCTGCCGGGAATTTTTGGAGAGGGCAGATTATGATAACTTTGATCGATCAGCCGGTCTGGCTTTTTGACGGTACAGAGCTTGTAGAGGCAGACTTGGTTTCAGAAGAAAAAATAAAAAAATGTGGCATACCGGGTACGGACCGCCTTTCGGACGAAGAGGGACGGAAGGAGACCATGACTTACGGAATCCTGAAAAGCCACAGCACCGGAAGTGGCGGAGATTTTCATATTACGTTTGATTCCCTGATTTCCCATGATCTGACTTATGTGGGTATTATTCAGACAGCCAGAGCCAGCGGACTGAAAGAGTTTCCGCTTCCCTATGTGCTGACCAGCTGCCATAACAGTCTCTGCGCTGTCGGCGGTACGATCAACAGGGATGATCACTGGTTCGGAATGTCTGCCTGTCAGAAATACGGCGGAATCTTCGTTCCGGCCAATCAGTCCATTATCCATTCCTATGCCAGAGAAATGCTGAGCGGGTGCGGCCGCATGGTGCTGGGATCCGACAGCCATACCAGATATGGAGCCCTGGGTACCATGGGAATCGGAGAAGGCGGAGGCGAACTGGTAAAACAGCTCCTCAATAAGACTTATGATATTTCCATGCCCAAGGTAGTGGCCGTCTACCTGACGGGAACACCGAAAGCAGGAATTGGTCCCCAGGATATCGCCCTGAGTCTGGTGGGCGCCGTGTTCAGAAACGGTTTCGTGAAAAATGCAGTACTGGAATTCGTGGGCCCCGGAATTCATGGGCTGTCCATGGATATGAGAAACGGAATCGATGTCATGACCACGGAAACCGCGTGCCTCAGCTCCGTCTGGTGCACGGACGAGAAGACAGAACGATATTTTGCCGTGCATGGAAGACCTGAAGCCTATCATCCGATGCAGCCCGGCAGAGCAGCCTGCTATGACAGGGCCATCGTAATGGATCTGAGCCGTGCCGAGTCCATGGTAGCCCTTCCCTTCCATCCCAGCAATGCGGTTTCTATCCGTGAACTCAATGAAAACATGATGGACATACTGGCCCATACGGAAGAAGAGGCCAATAAACAGATCGAAAATCCTGCGCTTTATCTGGATCTGCGCAGCAAGGTGAAGAACGGACGCCTGAAAGTGGACCAGGCTGAGATTGCCGGATGTTCCGGCGGCAGCTTCGAGAACATCGTCCATGCAGCCAGGATCCTGGAAAAGGGAAGCCTGCCTGAAGAATTCTTCCCGTTCAGCATTTATCCGGCCAGCAATCCGGTGCTTCTGGAGCTGGAAAAGAATCATACGGCAGAAATGCTGATCCGCGAAGGTGTGATCCTGAAGCCTGCCTTCTGCGGTCCCTGCTTTGGCGCGGGAGACGTACCGGCCAACGGCGCCCTGTCCCTTCAGCATACCACAAGAAACTTCCCCAACAGGGAAGGGTCCAAACCCAAGGACGGACAGATGGCCAGTGTTGCCCTGGCAGACGCCAGAACCATCGCCGCCACGGCCATAAACGGAGGATATCTGACGGCAGCCACAGAAATAGGGTTCGATTCTTCAGAGCCGGAATATCATTTTGATGACAGCTCTTACAGGCGGACCGTATATCAGGGCTTTGGAAAAGCAGACCCGTCGTGCAGCCTTCGGTTTGGCCCCAATATTGCGGACTGGCCGCAGATGATTCCCATGGCGGACAGGATCCTGATGAAGGTATCCTCCGTCATTACAGATCCGGTTACTACCACCGATGAGCTGCTGCCGTCGGGAGATGCGTCCTCCTATCGTTCCAATCCAGAAAAGATGTCCGCATTCACTCTTTCCAGACGTGACCCAGGCTATGTGCCAAGCGCAAAGTCCTTGAGGGAACTGGAAAGTTTAAGAAGAAAAGGGGAGATCTCCGAAGAACTGGAAGACCTGGCAGAAGCGTGCATCGGCCAGATGAAACTGCATCTGACAGCGGAAAAATTTCTGGCGGAAACAGAACTGGGCTCCTGTATCTGTACCATGAAGCCGGGTGATGGCTCTGCCAGGGAACAGGCGGCATCCTGTCAGAGGGTTCTGGGAGGAATCGCCAATATCTGTGTGGATTACGCAACCAGAAGATACCGTTCCAATGTGATCAACTGGGGAATGATTCCATTCACAGCGGAAAAGGAAATTATTGAATCTCTGGGACGGGAAGAGTATATTTTAATTGAGGGCATCCAAAAAATCCTGGAAGAGGGAGCGGAGTCAGTAACGGGCACCGTCCTTTGCGAAGGAAAGGAACCCAGGGAGATCCCACTTCAGATTCCTGAAATGACGGAGGAGGAGCGGAAGATCATCCTGGCGGGAGGCCTTATCAACTACTATGCGGAAGACAGTTCCAATGAAGAAGGAAGGTGCAGAAAATGAAATATGATTTTGACCAGGTGATTGACCGGAAAAATACCCAGAGCTCCAAATGGGACAATGTGGGAGTGCGTGTGGGAAATCCCGATGCCCTTCCGATGTGGGTGGCGGATATGGACTTTCCCTGTCCGAAACCGCTGGTGGACGCGGTGATCCGGAGAGCAGAACACGCGGTCTACGGATACAGCTTTGTGGTGCCGGAATTCTATGAGGCTACCATTGGCTGGATGAAGAGACAGCACGGCTGGGATGTGAAAAAGGAATGGCTTACCTTTGCGACGGGGATCGTTCCGGTGATGAATACCATGATCCAGGAGTATACGAAGGAAGGCGACGAGATCATCGTTCAGCAGCCGGTCTATCATCCGTTCGGATTTGCCATCCGTGACAACAAGCGTATTATGAGCAACAACGCCCTGATCTACCGGGACGGCCGTTACGAGATGGATTTTGAAGATCTGGAACAGAGGGCAAAGAGCCCCAAAGCAAAACTGATGATCCTCTGCAGTCCCCATAATCCGGTGGGACGGGTATGGAAAGAGGAAGAACTGCGCCGGGTAGGTGATATCTGCCTGGAGAACGGCGTAATCCTTGTGGTGGATGAGATCCATTCAGATCTGATTTTCCGGGGCAATCATCATGTTTCCCTGGCAGCCCTGGACGAAAAATATGCAATGAACACCGTCACCTGCGTGGCACCGTCCAAGACATTCAACTGTGCCGGAGTCCGGTGCTCATGTCTGATCACGCCCAATTCGGAAATAAAAAAACGTCTGGAAAACCGGTTTCAGAGAAACCGCAGTATTCAGCAGAGCATATTTGCACTGCCGGCCTACGTGGCGGCCTATACGGAGTGCGATGATTATCTGGAACAGCTGGTTCCGTACCTGGAGGCCAATGCCGAATATCTGGACCAGTACCTGAAGACGTATATGCCTAAGATTCACATGGTAAAGCCAGAGGGTACCTATCTGATGTGGCTTGACTGTTCGGAACTGGGATTTACCCCAGACGAGCTGGCAGAGTTCTTTATCCATACCTGCCGTGTGGCCATCAGCCGCGGAGATGGGTTCGGCGAGGCCGGCGGCCAGTTTGTGCGGATGAATATAGGATGTCCAAGGGTGACACTGCAGCAGGCATTGGAGCAGATACGGGAAAAATATCAGGAACTTTGGAAATAAGATCCGGAAAATGAATACAGGAGGAGCGGAAAATGGAGTTTTCTGTTACGAATAAAGAGCTGGAAGCATTCAGAGAAGCATTTAGAAAAGAAAGAGGAAACAGAGCAGCCATGGCGGCTGTCACCAATGCGGGGATCAATGGGGCGGCAAAAAATCAGGAAGTATTCCGCAGCGTGACTCATGAATTCTCCCTGAGCCTGGATCCGGGAAAAGTGACAGCTCAGAAACAGAGTGGACGCTGTTGGATGTTTGCAGCCATGAATGTGCTCAGGTATCATCTGATGCACAGCATGAATTTGGACAACTTTGAACTGTCACAGAATTATACGCTGTTTTATGACAAGCTGGAAAAGAGCAATTACTTTCTGGAAAATATTCTGGAGACACTGGAAGAACCCACAGAAGGACGCCTGATCGGCTGGCTTTTAAAATCTCCGCTGGGAGACGGGGGACAGTGGGATATGATATGCAGCCTGATCATGAAATATGGGGTTGTTCCCAAATATGTTATGCCGGAAACTGCAGTCTCATCCATGACGAAAGAGATGAACGGATATCTGACGGAGAAATTAAGGGAATTTGCCTGCCGCCTGCGCCGTGAATTCCGGGAAGGAAAACCAGCAGAAGAACTCAGGGCAGAAAAGGAAGAAATGCTGAAGACCATTTACCGGATTCTCTGTATCTGCCTGGGTGAGCCGCCTGAACGGTTTGATTTTGAAGTGACCGGGAAGGACCATGTATTCCACAGAGAATGCGGTCTGACACCGCAGGAATTTTATAAAAAATATATTGGCCTGGATCTGACGGAATATGTGAGTCTGATCAATGCTCCGACAAAGGATAAACCGTTCCACAGAAGCTACACGGTTAAATATCTTGGAAATGTCAGGGAAGGCCGGCAGGTAAGATATCTGAATCTGGAGATTGAAGAACTGAAACGGGTAGCCATCCGGCAGATGCAGGATGGATTCCCGGTCTGGTTTGGCTGTGACGTAGGGAAATGCTCTTCCAGAGAAGATGGTGTTATGGATCTGAACATGTATAACCTGAAGGACATGTTTGACACGGAATTTGCTATGACCAAGGCCGAAAGGCTGGATTATGGTCAGAGTAAAATGTCTCACGCTATGGTTTTCCAGGGAGTGAATCTGGATGAAAACGGTAAACCCAACCGCTGGAGAGTGGAGAACAGCTGGGGGGAAGAGCGTGGAAAAGATGGCTTTTTTGTCATGAGCGATGCATGGTTTGATGAATATATGTATCAGGTTGTGGTGAAAAAATGCTATCTGACAGAAGAGGAAAGAAACGAATATGAGGCGGACCCTGTAGTACTGGAACCCTGGGATCCTATGGGG